>Ga0105237_10000218_pt1 | contig 80923 bp, 58 predicted proteins | sample KBSC24metaG_FD_81520 | JGI IMG/M metagenome (GOLD analysis project Ga0105237, IMG submission 81520) | Corn rhizosphere microbial communities from Kellogg Biological Station, Michigan, USA - KBS C2-4 metaG | ecosystem: Host-associated > Plants > Roots > Rhizosphere > Soil | place: Michigan, USA...
AAAAGTGGCAAATCTGATTTGTTTTCTCTGCGGCCTCTGCGTATCTCTGCGGCTCTCTGCGTTGAAAGGCCCATTAACGCAGAGAACGCAGAGATACGCAGAGGGCCGCAGAGGAAAGACTTCTATCTCAACTCGACTTTTTGTGCAAAGCCGAACGACGTCGCTATGCCTCAAAAGCCCGGCGTCCGCCTTTGAGACAAGCAAACTACGTCAGAAAATCAGGCCTCACGTGAATTACGTTAGGTCGGGGGATCACGCACGTCCACTCTTAACAGAAGCAGCGCTGTCGCTGAGTCTTAGCCGCGTCTCTCGAGCGTCTGTTGTGAGCAATGAGAAAATTTAACGATCCTCTCGCCGAAAATCGGGTGGCTCGTGATATAAGGGGGCCTCCTCTGTCCACCGGTCCAGGATCCACGCGGCTTTCCACATCCAGGAGATGAATCATGAAAAGACTAACCATTTCGATATTAGTGTTGGTTCTAATGGCTTTGGGCTTATTAGTCTCCGCCGGAACTAAGACGTCTGCACTTACCTCGCGTGGTCCATCGCTAACCATTATTTTTCGCGGGCTGATGGCGTTTCAGCAGGATCGCGACACGCTTGCCGTAGGAATCGTGCGTGCTCCCGAGCACGAATTCACAGTGCAGGTGCTCGAAAAATCCCCGCTCGGCATTTCAACCTATTCGATTCCGATGAATGTTTCCAAGAGTGACACCTGGTTGGTAGAAATGCCGGCACAAAGAAGCGGTGTGACTTACTACCAGAGTGCAGTTTTTGATCGTAACAAAGGCGCCGGCGACATCAGGGATTTCCGCTGGCTAATCGATTTGGAAGGAAAAGAATTCTACGGTCGCAAGCTTGCTACTGATCGGCGCCAGATGGAAGTTGAGTTGAGGTTCAGCAGTGGCGAGTTCTACACGAAAACGACGACGCGACCGTTAGAGCGCAAGCTGGGAGCGAAAACATTCGAGTACTTCGGCAGGGTTGCACAAGAAATCGCAACGGATGTTTTCCTCGAAGAAGGGGACTTCGTGCTGACGTCGCAAACATCGGGCGCGGAAATTTTCAGGCTGAAGCAAAAGCCGGAAACGACGTACGAGCTTGTCTTTGAAAATGCTCCGCCGCCGATGCAACACCCCGCCATGGGAGCCAGCCATTTTCAGTTCTACTACGGATTGTTTCCGATGCCGAAGTCTCAGTGGTATGAATTTCGAGTGGTGCCTCAGGGGTTGAAATTTGCTCACCCGCCGTCGACCGACGAGATTCCCTGCATGCCCACGTGTAAGGGCTGTGGTCGGTAATCCAGGAGATGAATGATGAAAAGACTAACCATTTCAATGTTGGTGTTGGTTCTAGTAGCTTTGGGCCTGGTAGTCTCCGACGGAGTTCAAACTCATGCGCGTGGTCCATCGCTAACGATTATTTTTCGCGGGCTGATGGCATTTCGCCGGGATCATGAAGAGCAAACTTTTGCCGTGGGAATCCTGCCCGCGCCCGAGCACGAGTTCACAGTGCAGGTGCTGAAAAAATCCCAGCAAGGCATTTCAACTTATTCGATTCCCGTGAATGTTTCTAAGGGTGACACCTGGTTGGTACAGGTTCCGGCGCAAAGAAATGGCGTGAGTTATTACCAGAATGGAGTTTTTGATCGGCAGAAAGGTGTCGGCGATATCAGGGATTTCCGCTGGCTAATCGACCTCGAGGGAAAGGAATTCTATGGTCACAAACTGGCGGTTGATCGGCGCCAGATGGGAGTTGAGGTGAAGTTCAGCAGTGGAGAGTTCTACACTAAGACCACGACGCTACCATTACAGCGCAAGGTGGGCGGCAAAACATTTGAGTACTTCGGCAGGATCGCACAAGAGATTGCGACAGATGTTTTCCTCGAAGATGGAGACTTCGTGCTAACGTCGCAAGCGTCGGGCAGAGAAATTCTCAGGCTGCAACAAGAGCCAGACACTACTTACGAGCTGGTCTTTGAGAATGCGCCGCCACCAACTCAACACGTCCCAATGGGAGCGAACCATTTCCAGTACTACTACGGATTCTTTCCGATGCCGAAGTCTCAGTGGTACGAATTTAGAGTGGTTCGTCCGGGGTTGGCGCAGATTGATTTAAACGGAAGAAATCTCAACCTCGTGGAGTTTGCTCACCCGCCCAGCAACAACGAGGCTCCATGCGGCGGCGTTGGATACGGCGGCCGCGGGTAATGCTTTCCACCACTTCTAGCGCTTTCGTAGCACGATTGCCGTTTGATAACCGTAAGCATCCTGGGTGGCGGAGACGATCTCGAGGTAATTGCCCCAATGCTGACAAAGATAACCGATGTCATAAAACACTTGGGCTTGTCTTGGTTCAAAGTCGATACCGCCACCAGGCACACGGTTAAGCGTAAACATCGCAAAATCAGAATCCCTGAACGGTAGCAACTTCTCGGCATCTTGTAAGGCCCGAGACAAGCCAAAGTCGGGGCATCCGTCGAGTACGTCAATCGTATGGTTATCATGAACAGTCAGATATAAAACTCCACCAGGCCGCAGGATGCGCCTGAGTTCGAGCAGCCAGGCTTCGGCAAGATCACAGATATGAGTAAAAACAGAGAACGAGTAAATAAGGTCAAAATAACCTTCCTCAAAGGGTAGATGAGGAAAACTTGTGGTCGTAGCAAACTTGAAGGGAGGGCTGAGATGCTGCTGACACCAAATCATCAGCGTCCCACTAATATCCACGCCCCATGCCTCACCGGATTCCGCGATGTGGCGGAAATGCCGCACCATCATGCCATCCCCGCAGCCAAAATCCAGTACACGCTGCCCCGGTTCGACTGAAACGCCGGATATCTCTAAGATGTCGACCATTTTTTTAACATGTCCTTTCCCGGCACCGAGATAAGCCTCCGGTGCAGGATCAAGGTATGTATGGATCCTGAGCTCCCGAGGAGGAACGGGTAATTCCGCACCAGGTGTTTGGTGGTCACGGTTCACTTTTGGAAGCAAGTAAGAAGGGCGATCTGCCTGGTAGGGATAGAACTTGGCGGTCAGACCGGGATCACCAAGGATCGCATGGTGACTGTGAAAATCGAGGCGCCCTGGCAATTTCTTCGAGCTTGCGATTAGAGCATCTGCGGGAAAACGCAGGAATGTTTTCACTATCTTCTTAATCATGTTAGCTCCTTCTTGCCTTATGTCTGGCGTGAGAACGAAAGACAAACATTGGGGCGAAACGGGAGCGCCCATTCCATCCGAGCTTGTTGATACAAAACTCAACCGCTCTAAAGCGTTGGCCAACTTCGATTGCTAGTTCGAAACTTCTTTAAATAGATTTCTTGAGCGTTTGGGCGAGTGAGATGCAAGATGGTCGATTTTCATCGACAGAGTGTCACATTCTGGTCAAAAAAAGGTCAACGTTACGGATTACTTGTGAGCGCTGAAGAAGAACGGCGTCGATGAGGATTCTATTTGGCTGGGAGGCAGGGACTCGAACCCCGATAGCCAGATCCAGAGTCTGGAGTCCTACCATTGGACGACCTCCCAGCAAGAGGAATTTGAATTTACGGATCGAGGGTGTGGTTGTCAAACCTACGCGTGGTCCTCGACGCCAGGGATCTTGAACGAGCCCGCGGCCGCTAACTCTTCCGCCTCCACAGGCCGATATTCCCAGTGCCAGGATTCATCCGAAACCGCCCGCACAAATCCGTGTTTCGGTGCGTTCGCCTTCAGCCACTCGTAGACCTTGTCTGTCCCGTCGAACACGTTGTGACGCGTGTTCAGATCGAATGCTTGCCCGTGCTGGTGGTTTGAGTGACCAGGGGGCGCCGCGCGGTTTCCCTGGCCGGCTTCGAAGAGACGTCGCAGTTGAGCTTGTCTCTGAAACGTCCGAAACGCACTGTTAATTGAGAGTTGAACGTTGTCTTCTTCGGCTGCGTTTTTGAGCTTCATGTACGGATCGAGACTGTCGAGAGTGATCTGTTCCATCTCTCCACCGAACCCGACGATGTTCACGAGCAGTTTTGGACCAAGGTATTCACCGCGTCGCCAGCATGCGTTAGGTCCCTTCGTGCTGGTCCAATCGTCGGAGAAGTAAAGGTCGGAGCAGCCGTCATGCAGGTTTGAAGCCTTGGTCCATCCGATGTCTTCGCCGATCTCGATCGCGTTTTGCACGATCGTCATTTTACTGACTCGCACAAAGTCGCCGGAGGTCTCCGTCACCGCAACGAACGACTTGATCGGGATCTTCGATCCCAACGAAGTGAAGTTTGGCGAACCTTCGCGGATCAGCGCGTTACGATCGATGCACGTTTTGTTGGTTCCGAGAGGTTCCAGCTCCCACTGCGACGGTGAGAGGCCGGCGGTTTCGTTCTTAAACCCGCCTTCTAAATTCATGGCGGTGGTCCAACCGAAAGGCTCGCCACCGTTAGCGGGCGCGACAAACACGTAAGTATGCCGGCCGGAATCTGTCTTAACGTCCGTCACTTTCACTTCAGTGCGTTGCGGAACGGTCTTTACGTCGCCCACGTGCTTGCCTGGCGGGAGCACTTCGCCCGCGACGTATCGTTGCTCCTCCAGTTGGTCGTTACGAATGATTGCTTTGCTCGATTCCACGACAAACACTTTGTCGAGATAGCTTTTATAGTTCATGGACCGCCTCCGAAAAAGTAATGCTTGAACTCCAGTGTCTCAAGATGCACAATGTGCACGTTGTATGTTGTAGCGCTTTAGCGGCCACACCTTAACAAAAAACAAAGACAATTGCTTTTATCCTTCAGTTTTTCCGGAGACATGGCGGCGAGTCGATGACTGAACACGAAGACCAGATTGCGCAATATCGATTGAAACTCGAGGAAACTGCTGACCTCGTAGCCCGTATTCGGCATGAGATTAATAACCCGCTAACGGGCGTGTTGGGCCAGGCCCAACTCCTGCTGCGCGAAGACTTGAGTGAGCGATCGCGCAAGCGAGTGAAAACGATCGAAGATCTTGCGCTGCGCTTGCGGGACGTCGTGGCCCAGTTGCGTGAGGTGCAACGACCGGGCGGCGAAGGGGAAGAAGCAGGCAGCGGCGGTTAGCAGGCCACAGATGACACAGATGAAAACGGATTAACGTGGGCGGCGCATGATCGTTACGACTTCACTGCCACCAAATAGAGTTGGACCAGTGGAGAAGCCGACGAACTGATATCCTGCCTCTGCTGCTTCCATCATCTCTTTCTGCATGGTTGACGTCTTCTTGGTTGCGAGCAGCTTGTACTCCCACAGTTTTGGTTTTACGTCGAGCTCGCGCTCGAGAATCGCGATGACTTCGGTCCCAACCCTCTTTTGAAAAACCGACTGGCCGCGGTGTTCATAACCCGCGTCGCCAGCTTCCTGAAGTTCCTTCTGCATCGTGGAAGTCTTGCTCGTCGCGAGTAGCTTGTAGTCAAACCTTGCTTTGTGATCGCCGTCTCTTGGACGAACCATGACGATCATTGCCTCGTCCCCACCCCAGAATGTTGGGCCGCTAATGACTTCGGCGAATCGATAACCGGCGCTCGCCGCCGCCTTCATTTCGTTCTCCATCGTCGTGACGCGATTGGTTGCGAGCAGCTTGTACTCAAATTCAACTTTCATCGCCGCCGGCGAACTAATGCGGGCGCGATCCTGAGCAACGATCATCACGGAGCAAGAGATAAGAAACAGTGTGCCGGCGACGAGTCTGAACATGATTAGCGTCTCCTCACGTGCCACTGTAAAGAACTCAGATTAGAACGCGAGTTCGATTGTGACACTTTTTAGCGGCTAATTCTTCGTGTCAGACGAGGTAGGGACTCGTTTCAACCGCCTTTTCATCTGCGTCCTCGGCCAGGACAGCCTGGATGACAGGCAGACTGAGAGAGTGTTTGGTTGTGGTCAGCGGAACGGGTTTGCCCGCTGCGTAGACTTTATGACGTCCGTGCTCTTCGTACCATTCCCCGAGGTTGGCCGTCTTGTGCATGTTCTCGATGATCTGCCGCCAGCCCACGCCCGTGTTGTAAGCACAGAACGAGATCTCACCTTCCTGGGTGCCGTACGGGATCACGCACATTTCAGTGCGGCGGAAGTCGTAGTTGAAAAGGTCCTGGAACCACATGCCCTCGACACACAGCACGCGCCACATGTCGTTCGCATCCGCAGTCTTCTGCGCCATGCGATCGTTGCGATCGGAGTTGGAGTTGGTCGAAGACGGTTTGAACAGGTTGACGATCTGCGAGATCGGAAAACCTTCAGGCGCACGTTCGGCGCTGAAGTTTCGCATGATCGCCATGCCGAGCTGTGCGTACGAGAGCTTTCGACCGCGCGCAGTGTCAGTAATCACGGCCACGTCTCTCATGAACTGTTCGTAATTGAAGAACTCGAATAGCGACTTGAATTCTCCCGTGTGCCGGTTGACGACCAGCAACGTGAAGATGCCGCAGTTCGGGTGACAATTACACGACGACCAGCCCCAGGGAGCGTCGGCGCCCTGCAACATGTCCATCACGCTCGTGAACGCTGAATAAGAAGAGAGCGGGAACCAATCGCGCAACGGTTGAAGGTTTCCGCCGAGCTGATTCTTGAGATCGTGAGTCATGCCGGCGAGCGTATAGCGCCACTTCTTGCGCAGCTCGTCCGAAATGTCTTCGTCGCGGCCAGTGAACGAAACCGGTTGAAACGCGATCGTCTGCACCTTGTCAATATTCTTCGCCGCAAACTCGACGATCTGACCGATGCCGTCGTTATTAAGATTATTGACAATCGTGACGACTAGCGTGACTTTGATACCCGCAGCCGCAAGATTCTCGATTGCACGCAACTTCACATCAAAAAGGTTACCGACGCCGCGATGCTTGTTCTTTTCTTCGCTCACGCCGTCAAACTGTAGATACACGCCGTGTTGTCCGGCAGCCTTCGCGGCTTTGCAGAACTCCGGATCTTCGGCGAAGCGAATGCCGTTAGTCGCTGCGAGGATTCTGTAGAAACCAATTTTCTTTGCGTAGGCGACGGCCTCGAGATAGTACGGCGAAAGCGTAGGTTCGCCGCCGGAGAAGAGAATGATGACTTGTCTTCGCGGTTTGAATGACACGGCGCGGTCGAGAATCGCTTTCGTGTCTTCGAACGTCGGTTCGTGAACGTAGCCAACCTGGTTCGCATCCATGAAGCACGGATTGCACATCATGTTGCAACGGTTCGTCAGGTCGACTGTCAAAACCGCGCCGCGTCCAAACTTGATATTCGAAGTTCCGTGATGGTGGACGTCTTTGTCTTCGGCGGCACGAAAGTCTCTGCCGAAGAAGAGCGACTCGATGCGTTCAAGAAACGCCGGGTCAGTCGACATCACGTCTTCGAACTGTCCATGCTTCGGGCATTCCTTCCGCATGAGAACCTGGCCGTCGTCTTCAACGATCTGTGCCTTGATTTCACCGGGATGCTCGTGCATCAACGTTTCGAGCGGGGTCTGTCCGGTGATTACGGCGTTGCGAACTTCTTTTACGCAGGATGGACAGAGACTGTCGGTCTCGCGCGGGAACCCGAGCGGCGGTGCACTGCGCTCGTAGGATTTAAGAAGCGGACCCGGAGCCCAGTTCGGACGTATAGCTTCGCCTTCTGGAAGGCGCTGATTTACTGACTGGAACGCTTTCCAGGCGACATCTGAGAGGCCGGATATGAGGCGGGAACTTTTTACTCCCGAAAACTTACCTTTTTCTGATTCCCCCCGGCGAAACTGGTCACTAAACAAGGGCCTTCGTCTCCTCTTTTCTCAAAAACGCGCACAACAGTGAGACATCATAAACAGGATTTTCGGTATGTACAAGACAGGATTATGGTTGAGCCGTCCGGTAAATTCTGTAATCCTGTCACAAAATGCCTATCCACCCGACAGCAATTATCGAAGATGACGTGGAAATCGGCGTGGACTGCGACATCGCGGCGTATGCGGTGATCAAGCGTTTTACGAGAATCGGCGACCGAAACCGCATTTACGAGCACGCGGTCATCGGCGGTGAGCCGCAGGACGTAAAGTTCAGAGGTGAGCGGAGTTATCTCGAAATCGGCGACGACAATCTGATCCGTGAGTTCTGCACTCTTCACCGCGCGAACGGCGAGGGAGAAACCACGCGGATCGGCTCGCGCAACTTCTTCATGGTGGGCGTGCACGTCGCTCACAACTGCCAGATCGGCGACGACAACGTCTTCGCGAACGAGGTCGCGCTCGCCGGTCACATCAGCGTAGAGGACCACGTTTTTATTTCAAACAATGTCGGCGCGCACCAGTTTGTGCGGATGGGCCGGTACGCAATGGTTGGCGGAAAGTCGAAGATCGTGCAGGATGTGTTGCCGTTTTTTATCACCGACGGGAACCCGGCGCGCGTGCGTGGTGTGAACAGTGTCGGTCTCAGGCGTGGCGGTTTTTCTGAAGAAGAAAGACGCGCGTTGAAGGACGCGTACAAGCTGCTGTTCAGATCGACGACGCCGATCGAGGACGCGTTGCGCGAGCTCGAGCAGGTTGACGACGAGAACGTTTCGCATCTCGTGAGATTCACTCGCAACTCGACGCGTGGGTTTATAAGAACATGAAGATGACAGTGCAGGAGCTTGCTGAGATCGTCGACGGACGTGTTGTTGGCGATGGAGACACGCGGATCGAACGCATTGCCGATCTCGATAACGCGGATCGGGATGAGATCGCGTATCTGGAGAATGAGAAATTGGTTGGTCTGGCGACGGAGAGTAAGGCGTCGTGTTTGATTGTGAAAGAAGGGCTTGCTGAAAAGTTTCCCGGGCGAACGTTGATCGAGGTGCGGAATCCGAAGCTGGCGTTCTCGTTGGTTGGAGCCGCGCTTCATCCGCCGGTTCGTCGAGAGCCTGCGATACATGCGACTGCCGTCGTCGCTGAAACTGCGGATATTGCGCTTACGGCGTATATTGGTCCGCACGTGTGTGTTGGTGAGTATGCGAGCGTCGGGGCGTACACGCGGTTGGAGGCGGGGGTGGTGCTTGGTGCGAATGTTTCGGTTGGCGATGATTGTGTGATTCATCCGAACGTTGTGTTGTATGACGGTGTGTCGATTGGAAGCCGTGTGATATTGCATGCGGGTGTTTGTATTGGTGCGGATGGGTTTGGTTACGTGCGACACGATCTGGGATATCAAAAGTTTCCGCAGGTCGGGACGGTTGTGATTGAAGACGATGTCGAGATTGGTGCGCACACGTGTGTTGACCGTGCAGCGCTTGGGCGCACGCGGATTGGTCGCGGGACGAAGCTCGACAACATGGTCCACGTGGGCCATAACTGCGATATCGGCGAGCGCGTCGTGATTGCGGCGCAGACGGGGATTAGTGGGAGTGTATTTATCGATGACGATTGTGTAATTGGAGGCCAGGTTGGGTTTGGGGATCACACACGTGTGCAGAAGGGTGCCGTCATCGGGTCGAAGGCGGGGATCTTGCCGGGGAAGATCGTGCGTCCGGGCGTCTGGTGGGGGATACCCGTGCAGCCGCTCGATCAATACAAGCGCATGAACGCTCACATGAACCGCCTGCCGCAAATGCGCGAAGACCTCAAGCGCCTCCAGGAACAGGTCGAGGAACTGCAACGGAAGTTGTACACAGATTACACAGATTGATTTGTGTAATTTGTGGACGGAGTTATCGATCTGAGGATTAGTTCGGCGGCGCGTTGGGAGGCGCCGGGTTCCCCGAGCGCGCGGGCGACGGTTCTCAATTGAGCGCGCATGGCGTTGTTTGTTTGAGGGTCGAGGAGCTTCAGGAGTTCCTGGGTGAGGTTGGCGCCCGTGAGCTGGTCCTGCATTAACTCTTTCGCGATCTCTTTTCCCGCCACGAGATTTACGAGGCCATAGTGTTGCACAGTGATCAGTCGCCCAAGCGTGTGCCAGTTCACCGGCGACTCCCTGTAAACGACAACCATCGGCGTTTCGAGCAGCGCGGCTTCGAGCGTCGCCGTCCCACTCGCAACCGCCGCGGCATCCGAAGCGCCCAACGCCTCGCGAGTCTGTTGTTGCACAAGCTTCACACCCTCAAACTGATAACGCGACATGAGCGCGTACGTCTCTTCGAGCGTCCGGCTCGGTGCAACGACAACAACAGCCTGCACCTCAGGACGCATCGTGCGAAGCGCTTCAATCGCCTCCAGCATCGGCGGCAGGATCCGCTCCAACTCTTTTTGCCGGCTTCCCGGTAAAAACGAAACGATCGGCCGCGCCGGGTCGAGCCCGTTGCGTCGACAAAACTCTTCACGCCCAAACCGCGCTTTCACTTCACCCGACAACGGATGGCCCACAAACTCGACGTGCTCCACCCCATGCGCCTTGTACCAGTCAACCTCGAAAGGCAGTATCGACAGCAGCAGATCGATATTCTCCTTGATCTTGCTGACGCGCCCCGGCCGCCACGCCCACAACTGCGGACTAATGTAGTAGACGACTTTCAAACCGCGCCGGTGCAGCGCCGAAGCAAGTCGCAGATTGAACTCGGGCCAGTCAACCAGCACCACCGCATCCGGCGATCTCCGCACCGCTGCTTCTCGCAACTTGCGAAAAGCCCTGATGAACCTCGGCAGTACAAGCCCGACTTCCACGATTCCCATGATCGCGAGATCGTCGGAGTTCACCACGGTTTCGACTCCGGCAGCGCGCATCAACGGTCCAGTTGCACCGAAGAACTCGAGATCCGACTTCTTCTCGCGCAAGGCTTTTACCAGCGCGGCAGCATGAGCATCGCCCGACGGCTCACCCGCAACGATCATCAACTTGATCACGGACGGATATTAGCATTAGACAGATTTTTCAGAATTTACGGGATTTCGTGCTAGCATCCACGCGCCCTATGTTGCGTCGAGTGCTGGTAAGTCTAATCCTTGCCTTTGCCTGCCAGACTGTATTGGCGCAGCAAACGAACCCGGTCGATCGAAAAGTCGCGAATCCGATCACCGACACGCCCAGCGTCAATCCACTAAATACAGATCAACCCGTGCCGCGTCGTCCATCAGCACCGGGCAAGGTCGAAGCCGCTCCCACCGATGAAATTACCATCACCGCCATTAAGCAGAGCGCGGAAGGTCCTGACAACGCGCACGTGTTTATATACGAAGGCAACGTCGACGTTCGCATCGGCACTTACCGTCTGCAAGCCGACAAAGTCACGGTCTACGAAGCAGAGAACCGCATCATCGCTGAAGGCAGCGTTGTTTTCGACCAGGCGGACCAGCAGCGAATCACAGGCACGCGCGGTGAATGGAACTATCGCACCAAGACCGGTTACTTCGTTAACTCCACCGGCTACACAAACCAAACACAGGACGGCACACGTATTTACTTCACGGCGGATCGTGTCGAGAGGGTTAGTCTCGACACGATCGTCGCGACCAACGTGCAGATAACAGCGTGTGACGAAGACGTTCCCAAGTGGAGCTTTCAAGCGAGCAAAGCAAGGATCAAGACAGGGGATCGAGTGTACGTCCATTCGCCGACGATGAAACTGAAGAACATCCCCGTCTTCTTTCTGCCTTACGCATCAGTGTCGATCAAGCCGCGCGATCGTGCATCGGGATTCTTAACTCCGACGTTCGGCGGTTCAGGCGCGAAGGGCGCGCGTTTGTCCACGGCTTACTATCAAACGCTCGGACGCTCAGCCGACTTCACGTTTCGCAGCGACATCTACACTCAGCGCGGACTCGGATTCGGCGCCGACCTGCGCACGCGCGCGAACTCACGCTCGTATCTCAACGTTGGGTTCTACACCGTCAAAGACAGAATCTTCGGACCCGAAGCGAGTGCCGCTAACCCCGATCAAGGTGGATCGAGTCTTTACGTCGATGGAGTGCACTATTTCAAGAATGGCTTCACTGCCGTCGCCGACGTCAACATAACTTCCAACCTCGCGTTCCGGCAGGTGTTCTCGGACAAACTCCAGGACGCGATCTCGCCGGAAGAAACGTCACAGGTTTTCGTTAACAAAGATCACGACGAGTACAGCTTCAACTTTCTCGCGCGAACACAGGTAACGTCGCTCGAGAATGCGCGCATTCGTATTCGACAGTTACCAAGCATCAGCATCGACAGGCGGCCCGGCATCCTGAGTTTCTTCAAGAGTCTTCCGGTCTATTTTTCTTTCACCGGCGCCGCTGACGGCGTGAGCCGGAAAGAGACGGTTGAAGACCTGGTGCAGTTTGTGAACGACGTCGGCGGCAATCCGATCATCTCGCCGTCGATCGTGCAGCGACTCGATCTGCATCCGCGATTTGAGTTGCCGTTGAACTTTGCCGGGTGGAGCTTCACCGCCTCGGGCGCGGGACGCGTGACGTACTACTCAAACTCCCTGGACCCTCTTACTCGTGACGTTTTGAGCCGGAACCTGACGCGGTCTTATGGCGAGTTTGAATTGGACGTTAGACCACCTGCTTTCGCGAAGGACTTTCATCGTGGCGAAGGCTTTTTCTTCCGTCACGTGATCGAGCCATACATCGTCTATCGCAAGATCGCGGGTATCAACAATTTCGATCGCATTATTCGCTTCGACTACACCGACGCCATCGCCGATACAAACGAGATCGAATTCGGCATTGCGAATCGCTTTTTCACGAGTCGCTCGACTGAAAACGTCAGCGACGTACCAGTCAAAACCAGCGACGATCCGAACCGGCCTTTGCTCTCGAGCCAGCCTTACGAAGCACTCACGATCACGCTGCGCGGAAAGTACTTTTTCGATCCGTTCTTTGGCGGCGCTCTTCTGACGAACAAGCGAAACCAGTTTTATCCAATCAACACGCTTTCGGGCTTTGTTTATGGAGGCGTGCCGCGACGTTTCTCTCCGATCAATGTCGACGCGCGTTACCGGCCAAGGCGGCATCTTTTCGTCGACGTGCGTTCGGATCTCGACACGCAGGGCGGCGGGGTGCGTTCGTTGTCCACGACGTTCGGATTTTCAAAGCCGCTCGTTCAAGTGTTTCAGAGTTTCTACTACACGCGCGCAATCGAGTTATCGCCGAGTCTCGCACGGTTTGCGGATGAGCGAGGTTTCGAGGCCGGCACGGTGCGCGGTTCGCAGTGGAGCCCGTCAGTGTTTGTGGGTAATCGCGAGCGCGGATTGTTTGGTGGGGCGTCGTTTTTCTTCGACTTTCAAAAGCGACCGGGAAGGGGCGACAGCTCGCTTATCAATTCAACGATGACGCTGGGCCATAGTTGGGATTGTTGCGCAGTGGCGGCCCAGTTCTCGACGTTCAACGTTGGTCTACGTAAAGAGAACCGTATGGTCTTTAGCTTCCGTCTGAACGGAATCGGAAGTTTTGGGACAGAGCAGTTCGGGCAGCGGTACCGGTGAGGAGAGGGGAAGACACGGAGATGGGGAGACACGGTGACGCGGAGACACGGAGCTCTCTCCGCGTCTCCGCGTCACCGTGTCTCCGTGTCTGCTCTATGTCGCCGCGTCTGCTGTATAATGCTCCGCCGGGCAACCGTTCCTAACAATCGGGCCTCTAAAGCGGCTTGCCTCTCGCGACAGCCCGATTAGGCTCTCCCCCGAGCGCGCAACTCCACTGCACCGGTAGTGGGTGTTATGGACCTTCGGGTCAAATCTCTAATTTCCGCAGAAATCTGACGAATAAAGTGAATACCAAACGCAAGCTGCTGGGTTGTAGTCTGATAGCCGCGATAACCCTGGCGCTCTTACCCTATCCCTCCTCGGCTACCAAAACTGTTCTGGTTCCCGTCGCCCAGGCCCAGGAACAGGACCACCAGCCCAAAGGGATCGTCACGGGCCAACTCGTTCAGGACCAGACCCCGAACAAAGAGCTCTCGAAGCATTTCCGCAAATACGATCTTATCCGCATGGACCCAGCCGCGGCCGCAGCGCAGGTTCGGAACGGGCAGAGACTCCTGCTCAAATCGTCCGTCCGAGACTTCGACCTGCAAGTGTCGCCTTACGACATGCGCTCTGCCGATTATTCGGCGCAGGTGATCGACTCAAAAGGGGTAAAACACGCGCTTCCGAAAGGCGAGGTAACCACCTACAAGGGTAACGTTAAAGGTTTGCCGGATGCGCAGGCGCGAATGTCGCTGACCGAAAGAGGTTTGGAAGGCGCGATCATAACGAAGCAGGGACGCTACTTTCTGCAACCCGCACAAAACATTTCCAAACAGGCTGCGGCAGACGAATTCGTTCTGTACGAGGGTTCTGATGTCACGAAAAATGACGCCACTTGCGGCGTTACCCTCGCCGACGAGGTTGCCGCTCAGGCAGATGTTGCCAAGGCAGGCGCGACCGACGTGATAGAAGCGGAGGCGAGTGGTCCAGTCGCGAGTCTTTCGCAAATGAAGATTGCTCGCATATCGACCGATGCTGACGGTGAGTACGTCGCTTCGCTCGGTGGCACGACACAGGCAATCAATCAAATCAACAGTATTCTCAACTTTGTAGACGGAATTTATCAGTCTGAGATCGGCATCAGGTTTGAGATCGTTCAGCAGAACACCTGGGCAGATGCGAGTTCAGACCCGTACACCAGCACGGCCCCGAGCACGCGACTACAGCAGTTTAGAGATCGTTGGAACACGGATTCAAACTTTGCGAATTCCGGTACGAATCGCCGTGCCCTTGCGCACCTGTTCACGGGTGTCGATCTCGACGGGTCCATTATCGGAATTGCTTCGCTTGGCGTTGTGTGCAGAAGCCCGAATTTCGCTTATGGTCTTTCGCAGCAGTTCCCGCTCGGATCCACCAGCATCATCGCACAAACAGTTGTACTGACCGCTCACGAGATTGGCCATAACTTTAATGCGACGCACACCAACGTGGTCGACACGCAGACGCCGCCGGACGTCAACCCGGTGTGTGAAGAAACAATCATGGAAGCGAGTGTCGGCTTCGGTACGAGCTTCTGCCCGTTTTCACGTTCGCAGATATTGGGACATGTCAACGGTCAGGGGAGTTGTTTGGATAGTACGGTTACTACGCCGCCGACGTCGCAAGATTGTACGTCGGTCCAAGTGGGTATCGGGCAGTCGATCAGCAGCAATTTATCCGTGGGTGATTGTCGCTCGCCTTCGCGAGGCGTCGAGTTTTTTGCGGATCGTTATTCGTTCAATGGCACTGCCGGTCAGCGCCTGATTCTCACGCTGGCGCAGGGCAGCGCTGGTCTCGATCCGTACTTGTACCTGATCGGTCCTGATGGATACGTGCTGACGCAGGACGACGACTCATTTACGGATGGAGTAGCACCAGACCCGGGACCGGGCTCGCGCATACCCACGGGTTCAGGCGGCTCGTTTACATTGCCTCAGACCGGTGTCTACATCGCCGAGGTGACTTCTTTCGCGAGGCAGCAGACTGGTAATTACAACCTGACCATCGGTAACACGGGCTGCACGATCAGTGCTGGTACTGGAAGTTTTAACTTTTCCGCTGCGGGTGGCACTGGAAATATCAGTGTTGCTGTATCCGGAAACTGTGACCAGTACTTCATCGCACCCGATCAATTCACGATGGGCTCAAACTGGATTTTGCTTTCTGAAGGCGGCAGCACGATCTCGCGCAACTTCACTTTCAACGTCTCAGCTAATCCGAATTCAGCAGGACGCAGGTCGTTCATAATGGTCGGTGCCGCTGGTCCTAATTCCGATATCGGAGGACTCCGGATTCCCGTCACACAGGCAGGCACGGCGGGGGATTGCAGCGTTACGCCGATTGCTTTTGGACAGACGCTCAACGGCAATCTCGCTGACGGTGATTGCCAGTCGCCGGTGCGCGGCAACGGCTTCGTGGCGGATCGGTATTCCTTCAACGCGAGCTCGGGTCAGAGAGTTACCATTCTGACAAATGCGGCTGGCGCAAGTCCTGACACATTCCTGACGCTGTATGGTCCAAATGGAGTTGTGTTGCTGACGGACGACGACGGCGGTGGCGGTACGAATTCGCGAATCCCCGGCGGCAACCAGGGCCTTACGCTTGGTTTGACCGGGACTTACATAATCGAGGTGACGCCCTTCAGCACTACGGATCGAGGTGGGTACTCGATCTCCCTGACCACAGATAATCCGGCTCCTAACAACGTTCAGCTTGCACAATCCACTTTCACCGTTGGCGAAAATCAACCCACTGTGAATGTGAATGTGTTGAGAACCGGGGATGTCTCCGGCGCAGCGACGGTGAACTACGCCACCACCGACAACTTCACCGCCAACTGTAGTCAGGTTACTGGCCAGGCATCCGCCAGGTGTGACTTCAACACGGCGGGCGGAACGTTGCGGTTTGCTGCGGGCGAAGCGAGTAAGACGATTCAGTTGTCGATCGTCAACGATGGCTACGTGGAAGGAAACGAGTTGTTCACGTTGACGTTGAGCAATCCGAGCGGAATGACGCTGGGAACAACGTCGACAGCGACGATCAACATCGTCGACAACGATTCGACGCCAACTAATCCGTTCGACAATAATCCGTTCTTCGTGCGGCAGCAGTATCTCGACTTCCTGTTCCGCGAACCTGACACGGGCGGTTTCAACGACTGGTTGAATGTGCTGAACAACTGTCAGCCAAACCAGGGTGGACTGGGATCTGACCCGAACTGCGATCGCGTTCACGTGTCGTCGGGATTCTTCCGTTCGACGGAGTTTGGCGAGCGTGGTTACTTCGCTTACCGCTTCTATCACGCGTCTCTGGCGCGGCGGCCGCAGTTTGCGGAGTTTGTGCCTGACATGAGGCGGCTGAGTGGGTTCCTGACTCCGGCTGAACAAGAAGCAGCGATATCAGCATTCATCGCTGATTTCATGCAGAAGCCCGAGTTTCTCGCTATCTATGGTGGACTGACTGACGCCGGCCATGCCGCGCAATTTATTGCGAAGCTCGAGGAGAAGGCGCAAGTCACGCTGCCGGCAACGGCGGTGACGCTGCCGGGGCAGCCGACGCAGTACGGCCGGCAGGAGCTCATCGATAAGATGGCGACGGGCCAGTTCACGGCGGCGCAGACACTTCGAGCATTCATCGAGCAGAAGGTTGTATTCGATGCGTTCTTCTTCCGCGCGTTCGTCGCGATGCAGTACTTTGGGTATCTCCTGCGCGATCCTGAAGACGCGGGATACAACGATTGGGTGGACGTGCTGACAAACGGGCGCGGCCCCATTCAGCCCGGCGACTTCCATCATCTGATCTTCGGGTTTGTTTGGTCGGTCGAGTACCGGCAGCGCTTCGGGCCATGAGCTCTTTGCTGTGCTCTTTGTGTACACATAGAACACAAAAGAACACAGAGAAACAGCCGAAATCTGGAAAAGTGCTATATTTCCGGCTTTGATCTTAATGACCTTCGCTGTAATTCGCTTTAGCTAGTTCCGGGGAGTTCTTGCATGCTTAATTCTCTTTTTGTGCGGCTTGGTGCGCATCGGCGCATCCTCTTTACGTTACTTGCCTGTCTTGTTCTCGCGTTGCTGGTGTTGACGCTGCTGCCCTCGCGGTCACGCGCGAAGCAGCAATCCACGAATCGCGGCAAGAGCTCGCGTCCGCGGTTTAAGCCGGGCGAAGTGCTGGTTCGTTATCGCAACGAGTCGACGGCCCAACGCAAAACCGGCAAGGTTCTGATGGCCGCGAGAGATGGCCGCCAGATCGCCGCGCAGGTTGAGCGTTTCGACGGCGCCGACCTCGTTCCGGGATTGCGTCTCGTGCACGTCGCCGCTGCAGACACGCTCGCCGCCGTCGCTGCTTTGCGAAACCAGCCTGACGTTCTTTACGCAGAACCAAATTACATCCTGCACGCTGCGGTCGTTCCCAACGACACGCACTTCGTGGCAGGACGGCAATACGCGCTCGCTAAGATCGGTGCACAGCAGGTTTGGGACAATTTCACCACCGGAAGCTCGAGCGTCGTCGTCGGCGTTGTCGATCAGGGCATCGACATCGCGCACCAGGATCTGGCAGCCAACATTTGGACCAATCCCTCGCCGGGCGCAGTCGGTGGTGGAATAACCGGCGACCTGCACGGTTACAACTTTGTCGATAACAACGGAACGGTCTTCAGCAATTCCGATTTGGAGAGTCACGCGAGCCACGTTGCGGGAATCATCGGCGCGGTTGGTAACAACGGTCTCGGAGTAACGGGAATCAACTGGACCGTCCGCCTGATGTCGCTGAAGTTTCTCGACGCCGAGGGTTTCGGCGGCACTGCCGATGCAATCAGGGCGTGCAATTACGCGAAACAGATGCGCGATCTGTGGATCTCGAGTGGCAACACGCAGGGCGCGAACGTCCGCGTGCTGAATGCGAGTTTCGGCGGTGGAGCATTTGCGCAGTCGTTTCAGGATTCAATCAATGCGCTCAATACGTCTGGAATTCTGTTTGTCGCCGCGGCAGGCAATGTCGATAACGGCACGAGAGAACCTAACAACGACCTCGTTCCGCAGTTTCCGGCGAACTTCGCCGCGCCGAATATCATTTCAGTGGCGGCAACGGACCCAGTCGACGCAATTCCTGACTTTTCACATTTCGGTGCGACCACGGTCGACCTCGGCGCGCCCGGTGAATCCGTTCTGAGTACGACGCCGCCCTGTTCGAACCCGGGTCCATTCCCGTTCTTCCCGTGCGATCCCGATTTTCCATCCAGCCCGACACCAACGCAGGACACTTACTCGTTCTTCAGCGGCACATCGATGGCCACGCCGCAAGTGTCCGGCTCAGCGGCATTGCTGTGGGCACAAAATCCAAACCTGAGCGTCGCGCAGGTGAAGAGTCTTCTGCTTTACAACGGCCAGGTTCAGTCGTCTCTGGTGAACAAGTCACTCACTGGACGTCGCCTGCACGTAGGCAACAGTTTTCAGTCGCTTCAGGAAGCGGATGCAGTTGCACCGGGAACGGTTAGCAATCTCCAAATCACGTCGCAGACTGGACGCACGGTCAATCTGAGCTGGAACGCGTCCGGTGACGATGGAGCGGCCGGCGGTTCCGCAGCGCTGTATGAAATAAATTTCGTGGATGGTGGCACGAGCGCCGTGATTCCATTGAAGGGCGTTGTGCCGTTAGCTCCAGGCGCGCTTCAAACTACGCCGGTCACAATCCCGTATCGACATACCTCGGGCACGATTCGAGTGCGCGAGTTTGACAACAAAGGAAACGAAGGAACCGCGGCGAACATTGCTGTGTCAGTCCCCGTGGTCTCAGGCGATCCGTACACGACCAGTGTCGGTAGTGCTGCTGCTCTGACAACCGGAGGCAACCTCGTCGATATCGATGGTGACGACCGCTACGTCGACCAGTTGTTACCGACCGGCTTTTCGTTCCCGTTCTTCGGGCAGAACTTCACCGAATTAACAATCTCTTCGAACGGCAACCTCTATTTTTCTGATCCGCCACTGCGCCAGTTGCCGCCGGGAAACCTGGACGTCGCCGACGATCCGCCGGGTTCTCCGCGACAACTCGCCGGCTACAAGATGATTGCCGGTCTATGGGAAGACATCGATCTGAGGAAATCAGAGCGCGCTGACGCCGGAGTTTATATTGTTCAACCGAGTGCGTCGCGACTGATATTTCGCTGGCAAGGCGTGCCGTGCAATTTCGACGGCAACGTTTGCCAAGGCGGCGCTCCGATTAATTTCGAAATCGAACTCAACACCAACGGGACGATCAAAACGCGTTACGGCTCGGGAAACCAGACAATATTTCCGACTGTCGGAATCAGTGGCGGCGATAACGATCCTTACGTGATCGCGTCGCACACTTCCGAAGAAACGCCGATCAACCTGACGAATGCGGGAGAAGTTACATTTGCACCGCAATCTGCCGTCGCCAACACCGTGCAACTCTCGCAAGCGGCGTTCAGCGTTAGTGAAGCCGCAGGCACGCTCAACATCAACGTCACCAGAAGTGGAAGCACGTCCGGCGCCGCGTCAGTCAACTTTGCCACGACTGACAATTTTGGCGCGAACTGTAGTCAGGCGACCGGCCAGGCCGCGGCAAATTGCGACTACAACACGGCAGGCGCAACGTTGCAATTCGCGCCTGGCGACACGACTAAGACGATTCAGTTGTCGATCGTCAACGACGGCTACGTCGAAGGCAACGAGACCTTCACATTGGCTTTGAGCAACCCCACCGGAATGACTTTAGGATCACCGGCGACGACGACGATCACGATTACTGACAACGATGCGACGGCCACCAATCCGTTCGACGACAACGCCTTCTTCGTGCGGCAGCAGTATCTCGACTTCCTATTCCGCGAACCCGATCCGGGTGGCTTTAACGGCTGGTTGAATCTGCTGAACAACTGCCAGCCAAACCAGGGCGGCCTCGGCTCTGATCCGAACTGCGATCGTGTGCAGGTCTCGTCAGGGTTCTTCCGTTCGACGGAGTTTGGCGAGCGCGGTTACTGGAGCTACCGCTATTACCACGCGGCGCTCGGGCGCAGGCCGCAGTTCGCGGAGTTTGTGCCTGATATGCGACGGTTGGGTGGGTTCCTGACTGCCGACCAACAGGAAGCTGCGCGCGCAGCGTTTGTGGCTGACTTCATGCAGAAGCCGGAGTTTCTCGCCATCTATGGCGGGCTGACTGACGCGGCCCACGCCGCGCAGTTCATTGCGAAGCTCGAGGAGAAGGCGGAGGTTACGTTGCCGGCAACGACGACGACGCTCCCGGGGCAGCCGCCACAGTACGGTCGCCAGGAGCTCATCGATAAAATGGCTACGGGCCAGTTCACTGCGGCGCAAACACTGCGGGCGTTTATCGAGCAGAAGGTCGTGTTTGACCGGTTCTTTTTCCGGGCGTTCGTGGCGATGCAGTACTTTGGGTACTTGTTGCGCGATCCTGAAGACGCGGGATACAACGACTGGGTGGACGTGCTGACAAACGGCCGCGGGCCCATTCCGCCCGGCGACTTCCGTCACCTCATCTTCGGCTTCGTTTGGTCGGTCGAGTACCGCCAGAGGTTTGGACCATAGAAAACGGTTGCCACAAAAAGGCACAAAAAGTCACAAAAAGGATTTTCCTTTTGGTTTTTATTTGTGTGCTTTTTGTGCCTTTTGTGGCCATTAATCGATGAGGATCGGACTCGACGGTATCCCCCTGGCTTCGCTGAAGACAGGCATCGGTCACTACACCCTCGAGCTCGCTCGTGCACTTGCTAAACTCGCTCCGAATGATGAGTTCGAACTGCTGTCGCCAGTCCGGTTCGTCTCGTCGCTCGAACATTCCCCGCCAAACCTTCGCCAGGTAGAAGCTGCCCGGCGAAGGTTTTGGTTTATTGTCGGCCTTCCCCTTTACATTCGCCGCCACTCTTTAGCGCTATTCCACGGTACAAATTATGAGATCCCGTGGTGGAATGAGTGTCCGGCGATTCTCACGATTCACGATCTATCGCAACTCCTTCACCCTGAAACTCACGAGAGCCACCTCGTTCGACGCGCCCGCTATCGCCTGCCGCTGATGGCTCGCTGGGCGACTAAGATCATCACGGCGACCGAGTTCATCAAGAAAGAGGTCTCGGAACATCTGAAGATCGACACGGAGAAGATTGCCGTGACGCCTTACGCGCCGCGTCGCAGCTTTCGTCCGGTCGAGCCTGGCGACACCGAGCAGACGCGGCTGCGTTTGGGCGTCGAGGACGTTTTCATCCTGTTTGTCGGCACGATCGAGCCGCGCAAAAATCTGATTACACTGTTGCGCGCCTTCTCAGAGATCCTGAAAAACACGGATCTTCGCCCTCAACTCGTCATCGCAGGGCAGGAGGGTTGGCTGGTAGGGGAAACGCTGAACTACGTTCACAGCGAGGGTCTGAGCGACCGCATCAAGTTTACGGGATACGTCACAGACGCGGAGCTGTGGGCGTTGTATGCGTCGTGTGCGGTTTATGTTTACCCGTCGCTTTACGAGGGATTCGGATTACCGCCACTGGAGGCTATGGCGTGCGGAGCGGCGGTCATTACGAGCGACGTACCGAGCCTGACGGAAACAGTCGGAAAGGCTGCGCTCCTGGTGCCGCCAAAGGACGTACAAAGGCTAGCGCAGGGCATCGTGGAGATGCTTCGCGACGAAGAGCAGAGAACTCACTTTTCTCGTGTGGGACTCGAGCGCGCGTCGCAGTTTACGTGGGAACGGACGGCGGATTTGACGATGGATGTCTATCGCGAAGTAGCCATAAAAGAGTTTCCCCGCAAAGGCGCAAAGCCGCAAAGGAAGACTTGATTCTTCTTTGCGCCTTTGCGTCTTTGCGGGGAAAAGATCTGTACTTGCTAGAACTTCTCTCGATACTCAACCGACCAGACGAAGCCGAATATCAAGTGCCTGAAATCGCCTGGAGGTATTGGGCCGCGGCCGTTCGTCAGAACGTCGACCCAATCGTTGTATCCCAAATCTTCAGGGTCGCGATTCAGGTAGCCAAAGTACTGCATGGCCACGAACGCCTTGAAGAAGAACGCGTCGAACACGGTCTTCTGCTCGATAAACGCGCGCAGGGTTTGTGCTGCCGTAAACTCGCCGTTCGCCATTTTATTGATGAGCTCCTGGCGACCGTACTGCGGTGGCTGACCCGGCTGCGTCGTGGCTGTCGCCGGCAAAGTCACACCTGACTTCTCTTCAAGCTTCGCGATGAATTGCGAAGCGTGGCCAGCGTCGGTAAGTCCACCATAGATACTCGTGAACCCCGTACGACCCATAAAATCGGCAATAAAAGCGGCTCGACTTGCCTCCAACTGCGGCGCTGTCTGGTTACCAGTCAACCGTCTCAGGTCAGGTTTCCACTGCGACAGCAGCGGTCTGACGCCGAGCGGACCGTGGTAAAAGCGATAGATCCAGTAGCCGTTGTCGGTGAACTCGGTCGAACGGAAAAAGCCGGACGACACCTGGACGCGGTCGCAGTTTTCAGGAGATCCCAGTCCGCCTTTGGCCGGCCCGCAGTTGTTCAGCACGTTCAACCAATCGCTGAATCCGCCGCTGTCCGGCATGCGAAGGAGAAAGTCGACGTATTGCTGGAAGACAAAATAATCGTTGTCGTCAAAGGTCAGCACCTGGTTTGTACCCGGGCGCAACCTCAACGGCTTGACTTTGATGTTCCCGTAAAATAACTCGGAGGGAAGGTTTGGATCATCTGTTTGGATGCGCAGCGTCGGGGGACTCTGGGCCAAAACAACGTTGGCTGCGATCACAATCGTAACGACTATCGCGAATAACTTCATTTCCGGCTCCTTGAACGTGAATCGACGGTAAAATTTGTGAGGCGCAGGTTTTTACCTTGGGGCGACTGTCGCTCAGGACTAAGCTATTCCCAAGCGTGGCTGATTATAACGACCTGTTCTCTCGCTAGTCAACGCAATGGTCATACTGACCGACTCTGTGTAATCTGTGGTCGGTTTCCGAAAGCCCCATGTCACCTTTAGACGCCTCGAAACGCTCTACGGTCCAGATTATCCTCGTCATCGCAGTTGGGCTACTGTGCTTGTGGCAGTTTCATATACCGCAATTCGCGTCGAATTTCGATACGTTTCCCGGCGACCGCGGCGACGCGAGGCTCGTCGCCTACCTCATGGAACACTGGTACCGCGTGTTCCAGGGGTTAGCGAGTTGGCGCTCACCCGCGATGTTCTATCCAGTCGAGGGAGCGATTGGTTATGCCGACCTGGTATTCGGTTATGGAGTCGTTTACTCGGTTTTTCGGACAGTCGGGCTCGGGATCTTCGAAGCGGCCGAGTTAACGATCATCCTTTTCAACTTTCTCAACTATCTCGTCTGTTTCATCCTGCTCAACAAAGTCCTGCGCTTTAACTTGTTTGCCGCGATTGCGGGTGCTGCGTTCTTTGCGTTCAACAGTCCGAAGCTCGTGCAGATGGGACACTCGCAACTACAGCCGATCTGGTTTCTGCCACTCGCGATCATCGGCATTGTTCTCCTCGTTCAGAAACGAGAGACGCTCACGCAGAAACAAGCGTTCGGACTCATTGCTCTGTCGGCGCTTTCGCTCGCGCTCCAGTTGCTGACCGGATTTTATCCCGGATGGTTCTTCATATTCTGGTCGGCGTTGTTTCTGATCGTGGCTCTGCTTTTCACGCAGACGAGAAATTTAGTTTTCGATGTGGTGAAAAGATTTTGGCCTGCGATGGTGGGTGGTGTCGCTCTCTTCCTGGTTGCGCTGATTCCTTTTGTCCTGGCTTACCTGCCGATCTTCAAATCTGCCGGCGCTCGTTCGTACAAAGAGACGCTTGTTTTGATCCCGGTGGGCTGGTCGTTACTGATGATGGGTCATCGAAACTACTTGTGGGGAACCCTCACTTCGGCGCTCAATGCGGATCAATCGATTAGCGCGGAAACTCATATCGGCATCGGTCTCGTTCCAACGCTTGCGTGGGCGGCACTGGTTGTATTCGCTTTGATTTATCTCTGCGGCCCTCTGCGTATCTCTGTGCTCTCTGCGTTAAAAACAGATCCAACGCGGAGACCGCAGAGATACGCAGAGGGCCGTAGAGAAAACCTCCTCCTACTTTCACAATTGATTATCGCAACCTGTCTGGTCTACTTACTTGGACTCAGATACTGGAACGACTTCAGCCCGTGGCAGTTTGTTTACGCTTACGTTCCCGGAGGGCAGGTGGTTCGGGCCGTTGCACGTTATGCACTTATGCTAGCGCTCCCGATGTCGATCGCATTCGCATTCCTCATCGACAGGATTTCACGGCGAACACACTCGAGGGTTTTATTGGTCGTGCTCTTTGTGTTGACGGCGTTTGGCATCGAGGAGCAGTTTGCGCGTAAGGAGGGTTCTGGAGGCTTTTCGATCTCGGCGGAGAACCGATATTTGAACCGCCTTGCGCGGTCGTTGCCCGACAACTGTTCGTCGTTTTACGTCGGCCTGGACCCGCCGGCGCTTCACCCTCAATTGGAATATCAACTCGACGCGATGCACGTCTCCGTCATGAGAGGCGTGCCGACGCTGAATGGTTACAGTGGGAGCCTTCCTGCGAACTTTGGTTTGTATGAGGTGGAGGATCCGCAGTATGAGAATAACGTTAAGCAATGGATCGACGACCACCGGATAAACGGCAATATCTGTCGTTTGTTCATCGACGAACCGCGAGGATTTAAAAACCTTGAAGACCCGAAGTTTTTTATTCGCCAGATGTATCTGGATATCCTGCGACGCGAGCCTGACGCGCCGGGCTTGCAGTCGTGGTTAACACAGCTCAATAACTCTCCGCGTCAGGTCAATAAAAACTCGGGTCGCGTGAGTTTATGTTTCCAGTTTTTGGATTCGTCCGAGTTTCGTGAAAGAGGTGGTTTTGTTTTGCGTCTTTACCTGGTGGCGCTCGGGAGGCCTCCGCGGCGCGAGGAGTTTATTCGAGATCACGATGCGATCTTCAGCTTGTCGTCCGCTGAACAGGAATTGAAAAAAGACGCGCTGGTCGCTCAATTTGTGCAACGATCAGACCTGGTGCCGGCGCTCGAATCGAAAGACAAAACACGTGCGCAAGTGCTGCGCGCACTCGTCGACGATCCGCAAACCGTCAGCGCTTTTCGAAATCACGTGTTTGTGCTGATGCAGTTTTTCGCAAACCTGGCACGCGATCCCGAGCAGTGGGAATACGAGGACCGATTAAAGACACTCAACGCCACGGGCGATTACCGCCAGTTAATCTTCGACTTCCTCTACTCCGTCGAGTACCGAAAACGCTTTGGTTATGTAGACTAAGATTTTTGTGTATTTTTGTGCTTCTTTGTGGCTTTATATGGTTTTGAGGCAAGGTTAGTAATTTATGTCTACTGTGAAGCCTGAGCACCCCGACTGCCTTTCGGTTGTCATACCTGTGTACAACGAGGAAGCCTCACTCGCGGAGGTGGTGCGTAAGCTCCTGTCTCTTCCACACCTCCTGGAAGTCATTATCGTCGACGACTGTTCCACGGATCGCAGCGCTGAAGTCGCGCGCGAGCTGAGCAAGGCTGAACCGCGTGTCCGACTCGCGCAACAGAAGAAAAATTCAGGCAAGACCGCGGCGCTCCGCCTCGGGTTTTCGCTTACTCAGGGAGACATCGTCATCGTCCAGGATGCGGACCTCGAGTATGACCCTGAAGAGATTCCGCTCGTGATCAGGCCGATCCTCGAAGGCCATGCTGATGTTTGTTTCGGCTCTCGCTTTTTAGTGCGGCGGGCGACGCGAGTTTTGTATTTCTATCACTACGTCGCAAACAAGTTTCTCACCTTCACTTCAAACCTCTTCACCAACCTGAACATGACCGACATCGAAACCGGTTACAAAGCCTTTCGCGGCGACATCATCCGCAACATGGTGATCGTTTCGAGCGGCTTCGGTTTTGAAGTCGAAGCCACTGCGAAGGTCGCAAAGCTTGGTTGTCCGATTTACGAAGTGCCGATCAGTTATTACGGCCGCACGTATGAAGAGGGAAAGAAGATCGGCGTGAGGGATGGACTGTTGGCGTTGTGGCTCATCTTCAGGTTCAACCTCTTCTGTCCACTGTCGTCCGCCTATCGCGAACTACCAGCCGCGCGCGTGCCAGGCGCCCACCAAATCGTAGACACAAATGTCTGAGAAGCATGGTTACGCCGGCAAAGACCTCGAGGCGATGTCGTTTGCCGTCAATTACCATCGCTGGATTCTGTCGATCTTCGCGCCGTATCTAGGTTCGAGAGTCGTCGAAGTCGGCGCGGGCACCGGTTCGTTCTCGGAGTTGTTGTTAGAGCAACGCTTGGAATCGCTGTCGCTGGTGGAGCCGTCGTCGGCGATGTATCAACAGCTTTGCCGCCGCGTGGGAGAGTCGCAAAATGTGAAGACATACAACGACATTTTCGAGAACGTTGCCGAGCGGATTCGATCAGCGGAACGTCCCGATTCGATCATCTACGTCAACGTGCTCGAGCACATTGCCGACGACGTGCATGAGTTGAATGTGATCAACAAGACGCTCGATACGGGTGGAAGGATTTTTATATTCGTGCCCGCGTTGCGTTGGTTGCACGGGAGCTATGACAGGGCGATCAATCACTTTCGGCGCTACACGCGAACCGAGCTCGAGAAGAAGTGTGTTGCGTCGGGATTTAAAGTGATTGAGTCGAGATATTTTGATCTGCTCGGCGTGCTGCCGTGGTGGGTTAAGTACAAAGTGCTCCAGTCAAACAACATGGAACCCGGCGCCGTGCGGTTCTACGATCAGCGCGTCGTCCCCATCGCGCGAACGTTAGAGTCGAGTGTCACGCCACCCATCGGTAAGAACGTTCTCCTGATCGGAGAAAAACGGTAACACGGATGACACGGATTAAATCCGGATTTTATTCCGTGTTATCCGCGGTACGAACAGCGTCTAATAACGCGTCGCGGACGCGGTCGCGGGTGAAGCGCGCGAGGACGTAATCTCTTCCGAGGTCGCCCATGACTGCGAGCTTGCGGTCGTCGTGCAATAACTCGCTCAGCGCGGCGGCGAAGGTTTCGTAGTCGCCATATACTCGCCCCGCCCCACTCGTGTTCACGTGGTCCACCAGCACTTCGCTCACTCCGCTCGCCAACACCGGTGCACGTTGCGCCATCGCCTCGAGCGTCACGATACTGAAGCTCTCATTCCCCGAGGGCATCACAAACATCTTCGCGCCCGCCATCAAACGAAGCTTCTGCTCATCGTCCACAAACCCGCGAAAATCAATGTCAGGATGCGGCGGCACTGGCATGTCGTCTTTACCCGTGATCAGGAGTCGCAGATCTGACGGATGCTGTTTCTTGTACTCGATGAAGTAGTTGAAGAGCTCGATGCACCCTTTGTTCGGATCGACGCGCCCGCAATAGATCAGGTACGGATTTTCAAGCCGCGCCGGTTCGCGACTATCGGTGTCGAGACTCATCGCCACCACCTGTCCCGGCAGCTCGCCCCAAAGCTTCACGCCGACAGCCTGCTCAGCTTTCGTTAGCCACACGATCGATCGCGCTCGATGAGCAGCGTACTTAAACGCCGACAAGTAAGCCGTCATCTCATCGTGAAGCGTCGGCGCGAGCAGCGCGGTGTGCTTCGGAACCTGAAAGATTCCGAAATAGCTCGTCGGGTAAAGATAAGTCGTGAAGATGATCGCTTTGTAATCAGACTGTCGCTCCCGCAAAAACTGAAGCAGCGGTTCGGAGTACGGTCCCTGCGTTCTAATGAACTCCTCCTGAAGCGCGATGCTCCACGGCAGACGTCGCGAACGCTTGCCCGTACCTTCTTCGAGTTTCAGGTTACGACCGAAATCGTTGCCGAGCTTTTTGAACAGCTTGCCCCAATGCGGAATGCGCCCAATCGTTACCGCAAAGCGACGGATCGTAACGCCTTCCCGTGTTTCTACTCCCTCGGGCAGCGCATTGGCCCAATCACGAATGTCGATTGCAGTAGTAGTAAGAATGTCGACCTGATAATCGTTCTTCAGCAACATCGCATAGTGCCACGCGAGCGACTCAGATCCGCCCACGACTGTTTCATGGCAACGCTGAACGACGATTGCGATCTTGTTCATATCAGCCCGCCCTGCCGCAAAGCGCCGATAAAAGTCTCTGCGATCCGCTCGTTGCTGAAGCACTCCTGGTATCTTTTGCGTCCCAGTAATGCGAGTTCGGCGCTGACGTGCTCATTCTGATCGAGGTAGTTGATCGACTCCGCCAGGAGGTAAGGATTACGGTCTTTCCACACGAGCCCTGCTTTACCCACCGTTGCGGGAATCGCCGAAGACTCACATGCAATGATCGGCACCTTCAACGCCATCGCCTCGACCAGCGGGACGCAAAAACCCTCGTGATGGCTGGTCAACATGAAGAAGTCGCAAGCCAGGTAATACGCTTTGAGCTGTGCATCAGGGACGGCGCCCGTAAAGATCACCGAGTTGCCGATCGCGAGGTCCGCCGCGAGTTGACGAAGCGACAGCGAATAACCTGAGAGTTGCACCGCTTCCTTGCCGACGAAAAACAGTCGCGCGTACCTGTTGTACTCGCGACGGTAAGTTGCGAGCGTCTCGATCAAGGAAGCATGACCTTTATTCGGCGCGACACGCCCGACCATCAGAATGTTGATGTCGTGCGTCACAAACTGATCGAACACCTGCGTATCAGGCGCGATTGCCTCGAGGCGATCGATATGGTGGAACGGCGCGACCACGAAGCACCTGGAGCTGTCGGCGCCCTCCTGGATCAACTCCTGCGAGTTGTATTCAGAGTCAGAAAGATAAAGATCGCAGTTTGCACGCGCGATGTCTTTGATCTGTTGCCGCCCCGATCGACATACATGCTCGTAGTCAGTGCTGAAGCCAACGAAGAATTCCGGCGGCGTGATGTTGTGGTACTTGAGAACCTTTCGACACTTGAGTTCCTGAAGCAGCCTGAGTCCGATATTCCAGCCCATGGAGTAGTGATAGATCAAAATATCGTCCGGCTTTGACAGGAAGTCTTTGATTTTTCCCGACGGTGAAACGTCAAGGCTGGTAAGGTTTTCATTTGCGAAGAGACGCGCATCGTATCCGCTCTTCTTCAGCACTTCGTGCATGCCGGAGATGTCGTTACTGATGGCGTCGGCTGTACTGAGAGTTGGTGTCAGCAGTGCGATTCGTGGCAAGTTTCCGATCTCCTACCACGCCTTGCGCGCGATCACCGAATAGTCTCTCGGACCGTAAAACCACAGGTTCAACTGCTCAGAGCCTTCGCATTCGCGGAAGGGGCCGTCGTCAATCGGGTGAAGAAACTGCAGGCCCAGCTCGACGAAACCTTTTTCGCGCAAAACAAACATGAGCGTGTGCGGATTGACAGGTTTGTGATGAGTGGGATCGGCGTAGAAATTGCACGCGGCAACGACGATGTTTTCCGGGCTTGGCGTTTCGATAAACACCTTGCCACCGGGCTTCAGCGAGCGCTTGATCTCGTCGAGTAAGCGAAAAAGTTTGTCGGCGTTCATGTGTTCGATCAAATGGAATGCTGTAACGAGATCGAGACTGTCGTCAGGCTGCTGGCCCAGGTAGACCATCACGTCGCCGTGCGTGACGTCGAAGCCCTCGTTGCGGGAACGCTCGGCGAAAACCTCGTTGACTTCGACTGCGTGTGGTTTGAAACCTTCTTTGCGCAGGAGGTGAAGCCAGTCGCCGCGACCGCTGCCGAGATCGAGGATCTTGCTATCGACATTTAGCTCCTGAAGGAACGGCAAATAATATCTTAGACGCTCTTCGACCTCTTCAGGACTGCCGCGAAACTCCGCTTCAAAAGCCGCGTAGAGCTCGTCCCACTCATGATTCTCGACTGGATATTTTTCCTCGCAAAGACGCAAAGGCGCAAAGGAAGAGTTCTCGCTTTGCGCCTCTGCGTCTTTGCGAGGAAAACCAAGACTTCGTTCGGCGGATCTTACGTCGCTCGCCAACTCGCTGACCTGTTGACGAGTTCGCACCACGGTTTGCGAGAGAGTCTTGACGCGATCTTCGACGTGTAAGAGCAGCCTCTCCGCGTCGCCTAACCTTTCCTGTTCACTCAGGATATGCGGTATCACCCTTTCATTCACGGAAGCCTCGAGCGCCTGCACCTGGTTGATCAGGTTTGCTCGATCCTGACGTTCCTGGAGGTCTTTCTCGTCGGCACGTTGTCGCTCGTTGACGTACTCGTTGATTTCGTTAACGTAATCGGCGGTGGCTAACTGTTGGGCCACGATGTATCCCTGAAATTGTCTCTGGCTCCGAATCATCGACGGCAGTCGCACCAACGCAAGCAGCAGTTGCAGCACGTAACCCAGGATCGGGATTCGCTCGAGAGTGCGAATCGTCGCCGGCAATTGCAAGCCGATGATCGTAACGCCGTTGGCCTTGCCCTCGTCCGAATACCGCAAGCTCGCGAGGATGTCGATCTTATTGAAGGCGCCGCTCTGAAGCAGGCCGAGGTTGTGAAGAAATCCGGCCTCGTCCGGCTCGCGCTTCAGAATCGCGCGATACGCGTACCTCACGAAATCGCGATCGTGATACTTCAAAAGGTCGTTGACGTGGTAAGTCTCGTTGCCGTGAAACACGAACTCCGGTGAGAGACTAAGTGGCTCGCGCTGCTTTCTTAGCTGGAAATGCTGGAGCAAGACGTCGGGAACGCGCGCGTGGTTGGCGCCGGTATCGAGATTGGGATGCTTCTTTGAGGCAGCATCTCTGATCGTGTTCATCAACTGATCGACGTCCAACTCGGTGCTCATATTAGTGTCCGGTCTCTTAAAGTAGCCGCAGATCTGCGGCACGTGGCGGTGCCGTCGAGATTTGCGACCCCTTCCATCGGAGTCGCGCTTACGGTCTGAAAGAATAGCGTACCATCGAGCCAGTCGAAGCTGATCGCGTCCACGCTGTGTACTGCAACCGCGATCGAGTAGTTGTCAGGCGCGAGCCAGCAGTTGAACGAGAAGCTCGCCTCGACGACCTCGCCGGGTTCGACTGGTCCAATGCCGGCGTGCTGGATGTCGGTATTGGTGCCGTACAAGTGAATGCCGTGGCGATTGCGAATCAGAAATCCAAACACCGGTTCCTCGACTGCTTTGTGAAACACGACATGCATCCGCAAGAACAGTTGTTCACCAGTCTCGACTATCTCAACTCGCTGGCGCGACGTGTCGAGTAGTTCGATTCCGATCACTTCTGCGTCGCCGTTGCCGTGGCGGAAAGTATAACGAGGCGCGTTAAAAGCGTCTTCGACTGTCGACACTTCGCCGGCAGACGGTGCCGTTTTGGCATACTCCGTTTCGCGCGCCATGATGATCTTTTGATAACGATTCAGCACTTCACTTGGCGTCCCGTCAGCTTCCATGCGGCCGCCGTTCAAAAGGATTGCGCGCGAGCAGAGTGCGCGAACTGCGCCCGGGTCGTGTGAAACGAAGAGAATCGTGGTCCCGTTTTCCTGCATCTGTTTGATGCGACGCGTGCAGCGATGCTGAAACACGGCGTCGCCGACGGCGAGTGCTTCGTCGATGATGAGTACTTGAGGCGAGACGGCGATTGCGGCTGCGAATGCGAGCCGGATGTACATGCCGCTCGAATATGTCTTGAGCGGTTGGTAGATGAAGTCTCCGATCTCTGCGAAGCTTGCGATCTCCGGAAGTAAGCTTTCGGTTTCGCTTTTCGAGAGGCCCATCAACGCGGTGTTCATGAAGATGTTTTCGATCCCGGTGAACTCCGGATTGAATCCGGCCCCGAGCTCCAGCAGGGCCGCTACGCGACCTTCCAGCGAAACAGAACCGTGCGTGGGTTCGAGTGTTCCCGTGATGATTTGCAGGAGCGTGGATTTGCCGGAACCGTTTGGACCAATGATACCTGTTGTGGTGCCGGCTTCGACTTCGAAAGTAATGTCTTTGAGCGCCCAGAACTCGCGATGAGCCTTCCAGCGGCCGCGCGTCAGAGTTTCTTTGAGTCGATCGGCGGGCCGGTCGTAGATCCGGTATTGCTTTGATACCGCTTCGACGCGAACTGCAACAGGCATGGTTTTTCAGGATAATCTGAACTTCAGTATTCTTCAATTCCGGCGGCGCAGTTGGTCACGCATCGAGCTTGGGTGAGGTCCTTTCTCATTCTCCCCAAGCTTTAGCTTGGGGTTTCGTGGCGCGCTGAATCTGAAAACCATTTAAATGGTTTTCTAATCATTCTGGAGCGGTGGTTCCCCAAGCTAAAGCTTGGGGAGAATGAGAAAGGCCCGGCCCCAAGCTAAAGCTTGGAGAATGAGAAAGGACCGGTACTGACCTCACCCAAGCGTCTCGGCAAATCCAAACTGCACTAGAACTCTTAATTCCGGTATGCTTGCGAACGGCGGGGGTTCTGCTTAAAATGGCCGTTCTTTAATTCCGGCTCAGCTCCCCGAGGGCATCTAATCTGCTCGTACCTGCGTCTTTATTGCGGAGGAATTCGTGAAGCAAGTTTTCTGGTTCTTGTGCGCCAGCATCGTGCCTGCGCTGATCGGTGGCTCGTTCGCCTCCGTCGCGGCCCAAACTTCAACTCCAACGCCGGACCCGTTTACCGTCCAAGTCACTTCAACCGCTCCAGGTTTCAACATCACGATCGGCGACACCAGCGCTAATGGCCGCTTCGTCGTTTTTGTTTCAAACGGCAACCTGGCAAGTGAGCCCAGCAATAGAAACAATGCCGACGGCAATCGCGAAATCTTTGTGTACGACTACGCTCAGCGTCGCGTTTTCCAGATAACGAATACCAGGAACGTTCCCAATCCGACGCCGACACCAAGTCCAACGCCGACGCCCACTCCAACGCCAACGCCGAGTCCGACGCCGACACCGAGCCCGTCACCAACTCCGTCTCCCACACCTGCTGTTCCATCGCTGGTGAAGATCGAGATCGACAATCGGTCTCCCGTGATCTCTTACGCGCCGGCGCTGTCAGGCGGCACACGCGGCTACACGATTGTTTTCAGTTCCAACGCGCCCAATCCTGGAAACTACCAGGGCACCGAAACCGATGCTGATGTGGCAACGGGGTTCAACTCGGAAATCTGGACCTATACGCTCCCGGCAGTGGCCGATGTCGATCTGACATTAGGAACCGATCTACCGTTGGAAGATCTTAGTTTAGGCAGTTTCGATCACATTACAGATACACCTGCCAGTCGACCAACGAGACCAGGTTCGCTGCTCGCATCTCCGTTCTTCGCAGACGACAATCGCGAGCCGGCGATTTCCGACAACGGCAATATCATTGCCTTCATTTCTACTCGTAACGCGTTTTCGGGCGCCACTAACAACGACGGCAATCCCGAGCTGTTCTTTTACGACGTTGGGAGCGACACGTATACACAGGCTACCAACACTCAGGACACCAACCCGGCCATTGGACTAGTTTTTCAAAGTAATCCATCTCTGTCTGCTGATGGCTTGACAGTGGCATTCGAGTCCACTGCCAACCTGGCCACCAATAACACCGACGGCAACGCGGAGATCTTTCTCGCGAGCTTCGGCGGTGGTGGGTTGAGTAACATTCGCCAAGTCACTCGCACACTCAACGGCTCTGTACCCAATGTAAACGTTTTGAGTTCGGGTCGCAGGCTGAGCCGCAATGGCGGGCTGCTCGCGTTCGAATCTCGGGCCACTGATCCGAAGGCGAATGCGGCTGTCACTAACGTCGCTCTCGGGTTGTTCGTTTACACGGTGTCGAGTGACACGTTCGTAGAGATCGGCACTCGTCAGACTTTAGCCGACTTCATCCGGTTCCCAACTTTTACCGACTACGACAGCTCACTCGCACCATCAACCCTGATCTTTACGTCTCAATTGAACTTCCGTGCCGATGGGACAGTGCCGGCGACGGCTCAGGCGTCGGAAGGTTTGAATCCACAGAATGGGGCGCAGATTTTCGCAACGTCGATCCCGGCCGGTTCGTCACAAACATTCACTCGTTTGACTAATGTGCCGCAGCAAAGCGCGATCGGTGGTATTCGACCGATACCAGCCGAAACTCGAAAGCGGATTGGTTTCGAGCTCGGCGGAATCGACCTGGGTAATGGGAATTCTGATGGATCGAGAGAAATCTTTTATCTGTTGACGCCGCAGATTACAGCGCAATCTGCCACTGCGCTCTCGTTTTTCACTGGCGCGAGCAACATGCCGGTAACGGCAGCTACGCCGCTTCCGAGCCCGACTCCCAGTCCCACGCCGTTTCCGAGTCCGGTTCCGGGCGCGCCAATCGGTCTTGCTCCCGGGGAGTTGAGCATCATTCGTTCGACGGCAGTGCTTGCCCCCGCGGACGCAGTGGCTTGTCCTACCTTTGACGCTGCGCATCCGTGTGCTTCGGAAACCAGGCGCACTCCCGCTTTACCTGTCGAACTGAATGGTGTTTCGGTGAGTATTAACGGGGCCGCCGCCGGACTCTACTCTGTGGATGCGGACAGCAAACAGATTAACTTTGTAGTCCCGATCAGTTTAACGCGGGGATTAGCAACGGTAGCAATTGCCAACGGAAACACGTTGTTGCGCGCGCCTCTGCAGATTGTTCCCGGGCAGCCGGATATTTTCACGACGAGTAACGACGAAGGCGGGCGGGCTGTCGCCTTCAACGTGACGGATCCGATGAATCGCACGCTGGAACCCTTCTCTGTTACCACCACTCCGCCCGGAGGGACGGCCGGTCCGTCAATTATCGAGCTTGATGTGACCGGAGTTCGAGGCGCGGCGACGTCGGAAATAACCGTAACGGTGGGAACTACCGCGATTACTCCGATTGTGAGTGTTCAACCAAATCCGGAGATGCCGGGCTGGGACTTGATCACCTTTACCCTACCCGCATCCCTTGCAGGCGCTGGAGACGTTCCGATACAGGTGACGTTTACGAGGGTTGCCCCGGCGTTTTCTGCGGTTAGCAGGCCCGCAGCGACAGCGCCGCATATCACGATCAACTGACGCGGATGAAAGACTGACGCGGAGACGGGGCGACGCGGTGACACGGTGATTAATCTCCGCGTCTCCGCGTCTCCGCGTCTCCGCGTCTCCGCGTCTCCGTGTCACCCCGTCTCCGCGTCTCCGCGTCACCCCTTCTCCGCGTCAGTTTTTCGGGCGATACGCTTGCCTTTCATGCTACCATGCCGCTCGGCTGAACTCGTGTCCTCGCAGGAAAACCTAAATGCAGTTGCCGGCAGCAATAATCGCCAGTGTGGCGTTATTTCTATCTCTCGGTACCCGAGAGCGGCTGGAGATGCGTGATTCGTTCGAGTTCGAGCCTGCCGCACAAACCGTCCGCAAAATACGCTGGCCCAAAAAGACGATCCAGATTTCGCTATCGAACTCTTTGCTTGCTCCCGGTTCGAACATCAAAGCCGATAGCGACGTCGTCGGTGCCGTGCGCCGCGCGCTTGCTCGCTGGTCCAGTCTTGCGAACATAAATTTTATCGTCACGTGGTCTTCGCTTACTTCGATCAGTCCTGCCGACGCGGGCGATGGCGTCAACCTGTTGACGGTCGCGTCCACTCCTGAGAACGAAGCCTTCAACTCCGGTGAGATGACTGGGCGCACACGCGTCTTCTTCGATCCCGACACAGGCTACATTGCCGAAGCGGACGTCAGCATCAACCCTCGACCGAAAGCAGAAGACGGAACAGAGTTGCAGTTTTCAACTGACGGCACGGCCGGGACGTACGATCTCGAGGCCACTTTCACACACGAGATCGGACATCTGCTCGGGTTGGACCACTCCGCTGTCTTATCGTCGACAATGCAGAGCCGCCAGGCTTTCAATGGCACGTTCGGACTTCCTGCATTGACCGAACGCACGTTGAGTGAAGACGACCGCCAGAAGATCCGCAGCCTGTATGGAACAAGGCAGAAGCTCGGCCGGATCGAAGGCCGGCTGAGCGACAACCGCACCCCAGGTGCATTGGCGCCGCTGAACGGCGTGAACGTCTGGGCCGAGAGTGTTGCGACGGGTCGTGTGATCGCGAGTGACGTCACGGCTGAGGATGGTACGTACAAATTGGACGGCCTGGTGGCGAGTCAGTATCGCGTGATGGTGTCAGCCGCGTCAGAAGCGCAGAAGTTTCGGAGTTTCGAATTGTCGAGCCAGGTTGTAGTTAAGGGTGACGGACCGACGCCGCTGAACTCGAGTTTGGTGCCGCCGCTTGCTTCTGCGCTCAATCCAAAAGTGATCGGATTGAATGCCGAACTGTCGACAGTCGCGCTGCCGCTCGCGCCAGGAAAGCGTGTGAAGATTTATCTCGGCGGCGATGGCGTCGATCAAGTGCCGGGTACGAGCATCGCCGTCAACTCACCGTACTTCACTGTCGATCCTTCAACACTCGCGCGCGAACAGATTGCCGCACCGTTTCCCATAGTCAGTATCGACGTGCAGATCGCCCCGAATGCGCCGTTTGGCGATTACACGATCAGGCTTCAATCCAACTCTGGTGAGACTGCGTACGTGCCGGGAGCGATCACGATCGATCCGGGCGTCGTGTCGGCAGTGTCGAATCCGCTCGACGATCCGCGCTTCTTCGTGACTCAGCAGTTCGCGGATCTGGGTCGGGAACCGGATGCGTCTGCTATCGACAAACTCACCGCGCAACTCTCGCAATGCAATTCACGCAGCGACTGTTTGCGGACGCGCAAGGTTGATATTTCGACAAATTTGCTAATAGAAAATGAGCTATCGGGGACCAGCGTGTTTCTCTACGGGCTCTATTCCGTAGGGCTCGGACGCCTGCCCCGATTTGCTGAGTTTGAAAACGATCGGGCGACGATTCTGAGTCAGAAGGGCGAACTGGAAGCTCTCCGAGCTGCCCTTGCAAGTGCGTTTGTCGAGCGCCCTGAGTTCAAACGCCGGTTCCCGTCGACGATGAGGCCCGCAGATTTTGTGGATTCGATGATCGCGTCACTGGTCCAAAGTAGCGGCGTCGATTTTGGATCGCAAAGAGGTTTATTGATCGGTTTGTTGGATGACACTGCGAACGGTCGCGCGGCTGTTCTCACGCGACTTGCTTCAGACCAGCGCGTCGCTGACGCTCATTACAATCATGCGCTCGTGGCGTTTCAATACTTCACGCACCTGAAACGAAGTCCTGACGAGTCTGGCTTAAATGCCTGGGTGAACACGCTCGAGCGTAAGCCGCTGCGCGATCCGGACGCCGCGCGTTCGATGGTCTGCACTTTTATAAACTCCGCTGAGTATCAAAACCGCTTCGGAATGCTCGTGACCCACACCAACCGCGAGTGCAACTGACTTGATGTTATAGTTGCCCTGCTTGAAGGAAAAACTACTCTCGTATCTCGTCTGTCCCTCCTGTGAAGGAACTCTGAATCTTTCTGTCAGACATTCCGAGGCCGGCGAGATCATGGAAGGCGAGTTGCACTGCTCATCTTGCGCTGGTTCGTTTCCGATAACCGGCGGGATTCCGCGTTTCGCAAATCTCGAGCAGGTTGAGAGTGAGAAACGCGCGACTGCTGAAAACTTCGGCTGGCAATGGCAGCACTTTACTCAGGCGGATGAAAAATACGCGGAGCAATTCCTGGGTTGGATCGCGCCGGTAACGCCGGAGTTCTTCCGCGAAAAGCGTGTGCTCGAAGGTGGGTGTGGGAAGGGCCGTCACACTCAGCTCGCCGCAAGTTGGGGAGCGCGCGAGGTTATTGGCATCGATCTCAGCGCTGCGGTGGAAACGGCATTTCGCGCGACGCGTTCGTTACCCAACGTACACATCATTCAAGCTGACATTTATCGTCTCCCGCTGGCGCGCAAGTTCGACTACGCTTTCTCTGTTGGCGTGCTGCATCACCTGCCCGATCCGCGTGGTGGATTTTTGTCGTTGGCTTCGAAGGTGAAACCGGGCGGACACGTGTCGGCGTGGGTGTATGGCGCCGAGAACAACGAATGGATCACGAGGTTCGTCAATCCCGTGCGCGAAAAGATCACGTCGCAAATCGATCAACGCGTGCTGCTGCAAGTGTCGAAGATTCCGGCGGCGTGCGTGTACCTCGCGACGAAGTTGGTTTATGGACCATTGAACAGAAACGGGTCTTCACTTGCCAAACGTCTCTTCTACAATGATTACTTGAGTTCGATTTCTACTTTTGGCTGGCGCGAGCAGCACACGATAGTCTTCGATCATCTGCTCGCGCCTACGTCCTTTTACATTTCTCGAGGAGAGTTTGAGACGTGGTGGCGCGATCTTGGAGCCACGGACGTGCAAATCGGCTGGCACAATAAGAATAGCTGGCGCGGAACCGGCCAACTGCCGCAAAAAGGCACGAAATGATCCAAACAGCACATCGCAGAATCTGGCAGCCATTGTGGCAACTTCCGAACCGTGCCGAGCTGATCTTGTCTTTTGCGAAGCGTGAACTGTCGGGGCGTTACAAGGGCTCAGCACTCGGCATCGCCTGGGCCGTGTTGACGCCCGTGGTGATGATCGCGATCTTCACTTTCATCTTCGCGGGCATCTTCGGCGCGCGCTTCGGCACAGATCACTCGAACTGGGACTACGCGCTTTACCTCTTCTGCGGCCTGCTGCCGTGGTCCATGTTTCAGGAGTCGGTGCAGCAATCTGCAAACACGATCGTGGTCCACTCAAACCTGGTCAAGCGAGTCGTGTTCCCGCTGGAGGCACTGCCGGCCGCACAGGTCTTCGCCGCGCTCGGCAATCAACTCTTCGCCACCATCGCTTTGTTGATCGCGAGCGTGATCATTCGACAGCAACTCGAGGTGACGGCGTTGTGGTTACCCGTTCTGCTGATCCCACAGCTCCTGCTTGCGCTTGGCGCGGCGTGGCTCATCGCTTCGCTCGGGGTTTTCCTGCGTGACATCGCACAAGGGGTGACACTTTTGCTGATGGCGTGGATGTACCTGACGCCCATCATCTATCCCGAATCCATCGTCCCGGAGCAATTTCGCACCTTCATCGATCTCAACCCCTTCACGTCACTGGTGCGCAGTTACCGCCACATTTTCCTCGACGGCACCGCCCCCGACTGGCGCGGCCTCGCCTACTTTACCGTCTTCGCCCTCCTCCTCTTTCTCTTCGGCTACTGGTGGTTCGCCCGCACCCGCAAGAGCTTTGCCGATGTTGTGTGACTGATCTATGATTTCAGCCTGCCCTGTTGCTCAAGGAATTAACCATGCGCAAATCGATACCCTTTATTACCGTTGTTTTTGTGTTTTTTGTGGCAGGATCGTCCGTCAGCGGACAGGAATGGACGCAGTGGCGCGGCCCGTCGCGCGATGGTTCCGTGTCTGCGAAAAATGCTCCTGCTGCATGGCCTGAATCATTGAAGAAAAGTTGGCGCGTGGAGGTTGGCGAGGGTTATTCGTCTCCCGTCGTCGCAGCGGGTCGTGCTTTTGTTCATGGCCGTCGCGACCCGGAAGAGATCGTCATGAGTATCGATCTCGCCGACGGCAAGGTCGTCTGGCAGCAGAAATACCAGGCCACTTTTCAGAAGAACCAGTACGCCGTCGAGATGGCAAAAGGACCAAACGCGACGCCGCTCATAATCGGCAACCGCCTGTTTACACTCGGCGTCACGGCCATGCTCAACGCGTGGGACACCGCGACTGGTAAGCAGCTTTGGACCAGAGACTTTTCAAAACTGATCGATACGTCGAAGTTGTTCTGCGGTACCGCAGCTTCGCCGTTGCTGGTCGATGGACGCCTGGTGGTCCAGGTCGGCAGCGACATTCACGGCGGACAGATCCTCGGTCTCAACCCTGCAACCGGTGCGACCGAATGGGAATGGCGTGGACCTGGACCAGGCTACGCATCTCCGGTGGCAGTTGAAGTCGGTGGTCGCCAACAAATCGTGGCGATGACCGAAGGTTCGATCGTCGGTGTCGACGGCAAAACCGGCAAAGAGCTGTGGTCGGTGCCGTTTCCAGACGAGTGGCACGAGAACATCACGACACCACTCTGGACCGGATCTCTTCTGATCGTTTCTGGCACACGCCAGGGCACGCACGCTTACACGTTGTCAGAGACCGGCGGAAAATGGCAGGCGACAGAGACGTGGAAGAATCCGGACGTCGCGATGTACATGAGCTCGCCAGTCTTCGGCGACGGTTTGATTTACGGTCATTCGTCGAAGAAGAAAGGCCAGTTCGTCGCGATCGATGCGAAGACCGGCGTGCTGCGCTGGACCACCGAGGGAAGAGAAGGCGAGCACGCATCGTTGTTGCTCACGCCGCAACACGTCGTATTCCTGACTAACAGTGCGAATCTGATCGTTGCGAAGCGTGGCGCTCCGGCGTTTGCGGTCGAGCGTCGTTACGAGGTCGCAGAGGCTTCAACCTTTGCGATGCCGGTGCTGTTGGGATCAAATATACTGGTTCGCGATGCGACGGGATTAATGCTACTCACATCTGGGAAGTAAGCCACCGATTACACAGACATACCCCACACAACTGCTTGAGCGCCTGATCGACGCGAGCGTCGACGGTATTTTCGCGTTCGGTCGCGACTGTCGTCTCATCTTCTGGAACCGAGCGATGCGACGAATCACAGGGTTGGACCAGGAGGAGGTGATCGGTAGGCGCGTCGTCGACGTCTTTCCTTTCATGCGCGACTCCGGAAACGAGCCGTGCGTTACCACCGTGCTCGAAGGAAGAGAAACGATTTCGGAGAATCACCCGTACGGACCTTCAGAAACCGGAGTCTTCGAATCTCATTACTTTCCCCTGCGAGGTGAAAACAACGAAATCACCGGTGGCATCGCAGTCATCACCGACATCACCGCTCGCAAACACGCTGAAGAAGCAACGCACGCCGCGTATAAACAGTTGGAGTTTCACGTCGAGAGTTCGCCGCTCGCCGTCGTCGAATGGGACAGCGATTTTCGTGTCTCGCGCTGGTCCGCGTCCGCGGAAAGACTTTTCGGATGGAAGGCCGACGACGTAATCGGCAAACACGTGAACGAATGGCGATTCGTTTTTACCGACGACGTCGACGCCGTAGCGCTCGTGACCAACCGCCAACGCGAAGGCGTCGAAGTTCAGGGCGTGCAGCGCAATCGCAACTACACACGCGACGGGGCGATTCTCTTTTGCGAGTGGTACAACTCGGTGTTGCGTGACGATCGTGGAAAGCTGGTTTCGGTGCTTTCGCTGGTCCTCGACGTGACGGCGAAGCAGAGCGCCGAAGAGGAACGCGCCGCAGCGCTGGTCCGCGAACGTGACGCGCGTCGACACGCCGAAGAAGCCGATCGACTAAAAGACGAGTTCCTGGCGACGCTCTCGCACGAACTCCGCACGCCCCTCACGTCCATTCTCGGATGGGCGTCGATGATCAGGAATGGCGAGGTCGAAGGAGCGAATGCATCGCGTGCGATCGAGACGATCGAGCGCAACGCACGTTCGCAAGCGAGACTGATAGACGATCTGCTCGACGTTTCTCGCATCATCACCGGCAATCTCAGACTGGATCTGCACCCACTCGATCTCGCACCGATCGTCGACGCCGCTCTCGATGCTTTGCGGCCGACTGCGGACGTCAAAGGCATTCAGCTCCAAACTCACTTCGAGCCCGAGGAGTGTTTGGTGAAAGGCGATTCGAATCGCCTGCGGCAAGTGATCTGGAACCTGCTGTCAAACTCCATCAAGTTCACACAACGCGGCGGTAGCGTTAACATTAACCTCACTTGTGTTGAGTCGACGGCGCGTCTGAGGGTTAGCGATACGGGCGAGGGTATCTCGGCGGAGTTTCTGCCGTACGTGTTCGATCGTTTTCGTCAGGCTGAGGGCTCGATCTCCAGAAGACAGGGCGGACTCGGGCTCGGTCTTGCGGTCGTGCGGCACCTGGTGGAGCTGCATGGCGGAACGATCAGCGCCGAAAGTAATGGACTTGGGCAAGGGTCGGTTTTCATCGTGGATCTGCCACTGGCGCAGGAGCGACGCGATCCCGCGCGAGCGGAAGAGCGAAGGCGCGAATTAGAACGTCGACGCAGTCGCAGCGGCGTCGTTCGACTTGACGGGCTGCACGTGTTACTAGTTGAGGACGACGACGATTCACGCAAGCTGCTCGGGACGATGCTCAAGCGTTACGGGGCGCGTGTGACTTCGACGAAGTCGGCGAAGGAAGCGCTCACGGTATTTGAAGGCGACTTGCCGGACGTGCTTGTCAGCGACATCGGCATGCCGGACGAAGACGGTTACGAGTTGATTCGCAAACTGCGGTCGGCGCCACCGGAAAAGGGCGGACTCACGCCGGCGATCGCGTTGACGGGTTATGCTTCGCGCAAAGATCGTGAACGCGCGCTTGCGGCCGGTTATCACCAGCACATTGCGAAACCGATCGAGCAGGCGGACATGATCGACGCCATCGCAGCGCTGGTTGGCCGCGGTGATTAATAGACAGGACAATCCTGTCCCGCATTTGAGGTACAAACAATGAGACATCGAAGAATTCTGATACTTCCAGTTTTCCTGCTTTTAATACTCCCCGTTTTTGCACAACAAACGGATCCGTCGGTTCTAACCGTCGATTCGCTATTCACTTTTCGCACGCGGCCGCTCGGGCCGGTGCAGTGGCAGAACGATGGGAGCGGTTACCTTGCGCTTGAACCGTCGCCGACGAAGAAGAATTTCGCCGACATCGTTCGCTACGACGCGAACACAGGCGCACGCACGATTAAAGTCGCCGCCGAAAAACTCATCCCGACAGGCGCTACCGATCCACTCGCCGTCGAAGAGTTTTCTTTGACTGACAACGAGCAGAAGTTACTCATCTTCACCAACTCCGCAAAAGTCTGGCGCAGTAACACACGCGGCGATTACTGGGTGCTCGATCTGCAAGCGAACAGTTTGCGTAAACTCGGCGGCCCGGACGCCAAGCCATCGACGCTGATGTTTGCGAAGTTCTCACCTGACGGCCAGCGCGTCGGCTACGTTCGCGAGAACAACATTTATATCGAGAACCTTGGCGGCGACGGAAAGATCACGAAACTCACCACCGACGGCTCACGCTACATCGTCAACGGCACCTTCGACTGGGTCTACGAAGAAGAGCTGTTTTGTCGCGACGGCTTTCGCTGGAGTCCCGACAGCAAACAGATCGCGTACTGGCAGCTCAACTCCGAAGGCGTGAAGGAGATGACGCTGATAAACAACACTGCCGGCCTATATCCGGAGATCACTACGTTCCCATATCCGAAAGCCGGCGAGACGAATTCAGCCGCGCGCGTCGGCGTGATAGACGCGAGTGGTGGTCCAACTCGGTGGTTTGAAATCTCCGGCGATCCGCGAGACAACTACCTGCCACGCATGGAATGGGCCGCCAGCTCAACGGAAGTTGTTATTCAACAACTCAATCGCCGGCAGGACACGCTCACAGTGATGATGGGCGACGCACGCACCGGAAAAGTGCGTCCCATAATGACCGAAAAAGACGACGCGTGGGTCGACGTTTCGTGGGGCGACATCGATTGGGACACAACCGGAATCGCTCGCGGCGACGCCGAATGGGTCGACGGAGGCAAGCGTTTCCTTTGGGCCAGCGAGCGCGACGGCTGGCGTCACCTCTATTCGATTTCTCGTGACGGCCGCGATGTGAAGACGATCACGCCCGGCAACTACGATGTGATCACGGTCGAACGTGTTGACCCGACGAACGGTTTCGTCTACTTCCTGGCATCGCCTGACAACGCAACTCAGCGTTATCTCTATCGCGTGCGTATCGACGGCACAGGCAAGGAAGAACGGCTGACACCTGCATCCATTCCCGGCGTCCACGTCTACAACATTTCACCGCGCGGCGAGTTTGCGATTCACGTTTACTCGAGCTTCAACAAAGTTCCGGTGACGGATGTGGTTCGCTTACCTCAACACGCAGTTGTGCGGACGCTGATCGACAATCACGAAACGCAGGAGAAATTCGCGAAGTTGAAACCGACGCCGACCGAGTTCTTCAAGATCGACATCGGCGACGGCGTGCAACTCGACGGATGGATGATGAAGCCGCCCGATTTCGATCCGCAGAAGCGTTATCCGGTGCTGTTTTACGCTTACACCGAACCGTGGGGACAGACTGCGCTCGACGTCTGGATGGGCCGAACCCGACTGTGGCACGGCATGCTCGCACAGCAGGGATACATCGTGATGAGTGTCGACAATCGTGGCACACCAGCGCCACGTGGCCGCGCATGGCGAAAAATATTTTATCGCAAGGCTGGAATCGTGAATTCCGGAGACCAGGCTGCGGCCGCACGTGCGATCGCAAAGTGGCCTTTCGTAGATCCAGGCCGGATCGGAATCTGGGGATGGAGTGGCGGCGGTTCAGCGACGCTGAACGCGATGTTTCGCTACCCGGATGTTTATGCGACCGGCATGGCGGTGGCGCCCGTTGCCGACCTTCATTACTACGACACGATCTACCAGGAGCGATTAGGTGGACTACCGAAGGATCATCCTGAGGAGTGGAAACAGAGTTCGCCGATCACGTTTGCGCACCAGTTGAAGGGCAATCTACTGATCGTCCACGGTACGGGCGACGACAACGTTCATTACCAGGCCACTGAAGCACTGATTAACACGCTGATTGCCGCGAACAAGCAGTTTACGGTGTTTCCATATCCGAATCGCACACACTCGATTTCGGAGGGGCCAGGAACGCAGCGCCACCTTTACGGGTTGTTGACGAAGTATCTTAACGACAAAATGCCCCCGGGACCCGCCGCGGCAGTCACGAGTTCAGTGCGATAAAGACCGAAAACGATCCTGTAAAAATCCTGAGAAATCCTGAAATCCTGTCCAGCATTTGACAGGATGACAGGATTTTTCACGATTTACACGATTTCAGTTTTCTATGTAATCTGTCGATAAATTGTGGTAGCCTAACCTCACGGGTTGACGGCCAGCCCGCTTGTCCCTACTCACCTTTCCCGGAAAATCAGTAATCATTCGTTACTTTATGGACAGTAAAGTTGATGCAGCCCTGCGGCGTCTCGTCGCAACCAAACTCGTGGCCGTCTTGTTCACCGATCTGTCGGGCAGAATTCTCAGTGCGGACGACAGCTTCCTGGACATGCTCGCGCACACCTCAGACACCTTACCCTCAAACATTCACGATCTGACTCCTCCGGAACACCATCGCCTCGACGAAGAAGCGTTCGAAAAGTTGATGGCGTTTGGCGCCTGCGCGCCGTTCGAAAAAGATTTCATCAAACAGGATGGCACCCAGGTTCCCGTCCTGTTCGGCGCAGCACTCCACGACGAAGAGATCGCGTGTTTCGTCGTCGACCTTTCCTCGAGCAAACAGACCAAAGAAAAACTGAGCCATCTCGCTTATCACGACGCGCTGACGGATCTGCCAAACCAGGTGTTGTTCAAAGATCGTCTGAAGCAGGCCATCGCACTGTCGCGTCGCAACGATCAGATGCAGGCGGTGATGCTGTTGAATCTCGATCGTTTCAAGACAATTAACGATTCGCTCGGATACGTGTCTGGCGATCGTCTGTTGCAGTCGGTGGCGCAACGTCTCACGAGTTGTGTTCGCGAGTCGGATACGGTTGCGCGTTTCGGCAGCGACGAGTTTGCGATTCTGCTGACGCAGATCCCGCGCGCACAGGACGCCGCCAACGCCGCGCGCGCGATCAAACAGTCGCTCGATCAGACGTTTATTTTTGAAGACCAGGAACTCTTCGTGTCGAGCAGTATCGGTATCAGTCTTTATCCGCACGATGGACGCGACACAGGTGGTTTATTGAAGACTGCGGGCGTCGCGCTCGAGCGCGCCAAAGCGCAGGGTGGCAATAACTATCAGTTCTACACTGCCGGAGGAACGACACGCGCTCTCAAACAGTTGATACTCGAGAGTAACTTGCGTCCGGGCCTGGAGCGGGAGGAGTTTTTTATTCAGTACCAACCGCAGGTCGCGATTCATGACTTCCATCTCGTAGGGATGGAAGCGCTCATCCGCTGGCAACATCCGAGCCTGGGCCTGCTCTATCCGAGCGAGTTCATAACGCTTGCGGAAGAGAGCGGGGTCATTATTTCGTTGGGCGACTGGGTATTGCGCCTCGCGTGTGCACAAAACAAAGCGTGGCAGGATGCAGGGCTCACTCCGATGCGACTGTCGGTGAATTTTTCAGCGCGTCAATTCCAGCAGCCGACGTTCATCACGGATGTTGCGCAAATACTCAAAGACACGAATCTCGACCCGCGCTGGCTCGAGCTCGAGCTCACGGAGAGTTCGATCATGAAGGATCCCGAGGAGGCGATCGAGAAGTTGCATGAGTTGAAGTTGATGGGAATCAAGGTCGCGATAGACGATTTCGGCACGGGTTATTCGTCTTTGAATTATCTGAAACGGTTTCCGATCGACACGTTGAAGATCGACAAGAGTTTTGTTTCCGACGTCTGCAAGGATCCGCACGACACGGCGATAGTGCGCGCGATCATCGATTTGGGCCATGCGCTGGACGTGACGGTGATTGCGGAGGGAGTTGAGACAAAGGAACAGCTCCAGTATCTGAGTGCGCTCGAATGTGACGTGGTGCAGGGGTTTCTGTTCAGCAAAGCGCTTTCGGTTAAGGCGTTTGAGGAGTTGCTCGTCGAGCAGCGTCGAGTTGAGACCTTAGTTTAGCCGCAGATTTCCGCGTAAATCTGCGGCTAATTTGTCCAACATCCTCTCGACAATCATAAAAATGCGACGATCCGCAGCGGTCCACCACTACCGCCTTTGATCTTCATCGGCAGCGCGATCACCGAAAAACCTTTCACCGGCAATTGGTCCAGGTTCGCAACGTTTTCAAGCGCGGGAATATTTTTGTCGAACAGTATCCGATGTGTCTCAAACACGCTCGACTGACCGTAGTCGATGCTCGCCGTGTCGAGTCCAATGGCCTTGATCGAACGATTCTGCGTCAGCCAACGCGCGGCCGCGGGATCCAACCCGGGGAAGTGCAGTTTCGCGACTGCCTCGGCGCCACGTTCATCTGTTCCGAGATACTTTTTGCGATCGGGGTAAAACTTGCCATAGCCGGTTCGCAGAAAAACGATCGTGCCGGGACTGATCCGGCCATTACGTCGCTCCCAGTTTTCAAAGTCTGCAACGCTGACCAGATAGTCGCGATTGGTTGCGCACTGACTGGTCACGTCGATGACGACCGCGGCGCCCATCAGTTGCTGCAAAGGAATCTGATCGACCGTGTAATGTCCTTTCGCGAAATGAACCGGCGAATCGAGATGCGTGCCTCCGTGTTCCGCGGCTGAATACCGATACGCGGAATAGAAATAACCCTTATCCGTGATGCCTTCGAAATCAGTTTCGAGTTTGAATGGTTGCGCTGTGGGCCAGTAGACGGTGTTTTCGTCAAACGCATACGAGAGATCCACGACGCGGCCGGAAGGAAATGCCGGCTGTTTCTGCGCCATAACGGGAACGACAAAAACGATCAACAACAGCAGGTGCAAACACTTCATGCGGAGTGCTCCTTGGGGTTAGGTTTCTGTTATCTTCAGGCAAAGAGCGATACTAAGCAAGGAGCTTTTTCGAATGCAGATTGGAATGATTGGACTCGGCCGCATGGGCGCCAACATGGTGCGACGCCTTTTGCGTGGCGGCCACGATTGCGTCGTCAACGATCGCAATCCCGAGGCGGTGAAGGCGCTTGAGGCCGAAGGCGCGACTGGCGATGTGTCGCTGGACGGTTTTATCGCGAAGCTGACGCCGCCGCGCGCGATTTGGTTGATGATACCCGCGGGTCTTGTCGACAGCATGTTGCATCAGCTCGTCGAAGTGGTGGACGCCGGCGACGTCATTATTGACGGTGGAAATTCTTTTTACGTTGACGACATCCGTCGCGCCGGCGAGCTCAAAGCGAAGGGCATTCATTACGTCGATGTCGGGACGAGTGGCGGAGTCTGGGGGTTCGAGCGCGGTTACAGCCAGATGATCGGGGCTGAAACGGAGGTCGTGAAGCATCTCGATCCGATTTTCAAAACGCTCGCTCCGGGTCGTGACGCAGTGTCGCCCACGCCCGGTCGCGCTGCTGATTCAGGGACTGCTGCTGAGGGCTACTTGCATTGTGGTCCCGCCGGAGCGGGGCACTTTGTGAAGATGATTCACAACGGCATCGAGTATGGTTTGATGGCTGCGTACGCCGAAGGGCTGAACGTGCTGCATCATGCGAACATTGGTCACGTTGAGAGAACCGCGGACGCAGAGACGACTCCGCTTCGCAACCCCGAACATTTCCAGTACGATTTCAACATCGCAGACATTACTGAGGTTTGGCGGCGCGGGAGTGTCATCGCGTCGTGGTTGTTGGATCTGACGGCGATCGCTTTGGCGGAGAGTCCGCATTTGGAAAATTTTTCAGGCCGCGTTTCTGATTCGGGTGAGGGGCGTTGGACGATCGACGCGGCGGTTGCGCAAGGCGTTCCGGTGCCGGTGTTGAGCGCGGCCTTGTTTCAGCGTTTCAGTTCGAGAGGCGAAGCGGACTTCGCAAACAAAGTTTTGTCGGCGATGCGATTTCAGTTTGGCGGCCATCACGAGAAGAAGTAGTCCACAGATTACACAGATATGTCAGCAATACTTGTAGAACCAAATCCAGTTCAATTCGAACAGCCGGACTTGCCGCGAGCGGAGCCGTGCGTGGTCGTGATCTTTGGCGCGACTGGCGATCTGACGAGACGCAAGCTCATGCCTGCGTTGTGCCGGTTGCTGGGCGTGGGTTGTCTCGACGGCGTTCATATCCTCGGCGTGGGCCGCAGTGACATGACTGACGACGCGTTCCAGGCGTTCGTGCGCGACGCATTGAATCAGTCAGAGAAAACAGAGCAACTCGACGACAACGAGTGGCGCGAGTTCGCAACCCGCCTTCACTACATTGCAGGCGAGCTCGATCAGGACGACACGTATCGCCGCGTCTCTGAACGTCTCGAAGAATTTGTCTCCGACGGCGGCAGCAAAAATCATCTCTTCTATCTCGCGACTCCGCCGTCGCTCGCTCCCACGATCGTCAAAGGTCTCGGCAAAGCGAATCTCGCCAGTGAAGACGGGCACTGGAGTCGCATCGTCGTCGAAAAACCTTTCGGGCGAGACCTCGAATCCGCCAAAGCTTTGAACGCCAGGATCGCCGAAGTGTTCAAAGAGACCCAGGTTTATCGCATCGATCACTACCTCGGCAAAGACACTGTGCAAAACATACTTGTCTTTCGCTTCGGAAACTCGATGTTTGAACCGATCTGGAATCGCAACTACGTCGACTACGTTGAGATCACTGCGGCCGAATCGGGCGGTGTCGGCACGCGCGCGGGCTATTACGAAGAGGCCGGCGCACTGCGCGACATGGTTGCAAATCATCTGCTGCAACTCCTGACGCTTACGGCGATGGAGCCGCCTGTCGCCTTCGATGCTGACTCAGTCAGAGAAGAGAAGGTTCAGGTGTTGCGATCGATTCGGCGGTTGAAGCCCGAGCAGGTCGCGGAGCGCACGGTGCGCGCACAATATGGACCAGGCGAAGTCGACGGTGAAAAGGTGAAAGGTTACAAGGAAGAAAAGGACGTTGCACCCGACTCTAAAACGGAGACCTACGCGGCGATCGAGTTCCACGTTTCAAACTGGCGCTGGTCGGGAGTGCCGTTTTACGTGCGCACTGGAAAACGGCTCGCGCGCCATCTGACGGAGATAGCCGTACACTTGAAACGCACGCCGCAAGCGTTGTTTGCGCGTACTCCTGACGACGAGATCGATCCGAACGTCATCGCGCTGCGTATTCAACCGAACGAGGGAATAACGGTCACGTTCGGTGCGAAGCGGCCAGGATTAGAAATGCAGACCACCACAGTTCACATGGATTTTTGTTATCAGACGGCGTTTGGTGTGCAGTCGCCGGATGCTTACGAGATGTTGTTGCTGGACGTGATGCGTGGTGACGCGACGTTGTTCACTCGTGCGGACGAGGTGGAAGCGCAGTGGCGTTTGATAACGCCGATTGAAGAGGCGTGGGCGAACGGGGGCGTGCGCACGTTGCCGTCTTTCCCCGCGGGAACCGATGGACCACGAGAAGCCGACGAGATGCTGGCGCGCAACGGTCATCGCTGGCGGCGGCTCTCGGAGAGCGTTGCCGGATGTGATTGACACGGGCGTCTCTTCTTAGTATTTCTCTGCGGCCCTCTGCGTATCTCTGCGATCTCTGCGTCGAAATAGTCTTTTAACGCAGAGACCGCAGAGATACGCAGAGGGCCGCAGAGAAATATTCCAAAGACGCGGCTATCTGTGGCCTAAATTTGCCACAACTGCCGCGAGCTCGGCTCGATCCACGGGCTTCGCCAGATGGACCTGGTAACCCTCGGAAAGCGCGCGCACGCGGTCTTCTGTTCGCGCATACGCCGTTAACGCGAGCGCGGGCGTCTGTCCGCCCTGCTCCTTTGGCAGCGCGCGAACTCTCTTGATCAATCCGTAACCGTCTTCCACCGGCATTCCGATATCTGCGATCAACACGTCGGGCTTCCAACTCTCAACCGAGTCGATCCCTTCACGCGCCGAACCGACGGCGATCACCTGAGCTCCACTACGTTCGAGCATCGCAGTCAGCAGTGCTCGTGCGTCAAACTCGTCGTCCACCACGAGCACTCGCAAACCATCGAGCGACGCTGGTTGCCGGTCGCGCTCGACCATCGAAACCGCCGGTTGTCGCAGTACTTCGTCCGGCTGGTGCTCGCTCAACGTCATCGTCGGTAACCTGACGGTAAATTTCGCACCTTGATTCTCGCCTGCACTTTCGGCCCACGCGGTGCCGCCATGCAACTCGACGAGGTGACGAACGATCGCGAGTCCGAGACCCAGCCCGCCGTAGTTTCTCGTAGTCGAACCATCGGCCTGGCGAAAGCGATCGAAGACGTGCGGCAGAAAATCAGGCTTGATTCCGACGCCGCTGTCAGTCACGACGATCTCGACGTGAGAATTGATGCGTTGCAGTGTTACCTGGACCAGGCCGCCCTTGCTCGTAAACTTCACGCCGTTGGACAACAGGTTCCAAACTACTTGCTGCAAGCGTTCGCGGTCGCCGAAGACAGGCCCGATGTTTGGTTCGAGCAGCACTTGCAGCCGTACGCCCTTAGCTTCGGCCGTCGGCCGGATACCTTCAGCCGCGGCTTCAATGACAGAACGAAGTTCGCACGCGACGAATTCGAGACGCAGCTTGCCCGTGATGATGCGTGAAACCTCGAGGAGGTCGTTGATCAACTGGCATTGCGAATTGGCGTTGCGAAAGATCGTTTCGATCGCCTGAGTTCGTTTGTCGCGGTCGACTTCATCGTGAAGCAGCAAGTCAGCCCATCCCATGATGGCGGTAAGCGGCGTCCGCAGCTCATGCGAGAGCGTCGACAGGAATTCGTCTTTGACGCGGTTCGCAGCCTCGGCTTCCAACCGCGCTTCTTTTTCACGCTTCAACGCCTGGCGGCGCTCAGTCACGTCGTGCGCCATCCCTCGCACGATGGGTTTCTCAACGCCTTCCGTGCGCAGTGTGTTGTAGTACTCCCACAGCCTGATTTCGCCTGTGGCCGTCCGGACTTTCATCACGCCACGTGCAGAGCCTTCTGTCGTTACGGTGCGCAGGTACTCGCCAAACTGTTGACGGTATTCGGGCAAGAGCCCGTTGCGAATGTTTGTCCCGATGATCGCTTCCTGCGGATAGCCCAACACGCGCGAAGCCCATGGATTCACTGAAAGCACGCGGCCTTCAAGGTCGTGTGTGCAGATCAGTTCATGACTGTTGTCGACGAGATCGCGATAACGGTCTTCACTAATGCGCAGCGCTTTCTCTGCTTTCTTCCGCTCTGTTATATCAGTGACCAGTATGAATTCTGCTGGTCTGCCGCCAAAAGTCAGACGGTTTGCGGTGATGTCGACGTTGATAGTAGTTCCGTCTTTCTTGCGATGTCGCCACTCTCCGGCGTGTATGGGATCGCTTTCAGATTTGAGGTACTTCTCGAGTAACTCCACGTCCTCTGGCGGACGAATGTCTTTTATCGACATGTCGAGAAACTCTGCTCGCGAATAGCCGTAATGGCGCACAGCCGCATCGTTCACAGCAAGAAAACGCAGTGTGGCGAGATCGTAGACCCACATCGCCTGCGGGTTCGACTCAAACAGCAGACGATATTGCGCCTCTGACTTTCGCAGCGCGTCTTCAATTCGCGTTGCCACCGTCACGTCCAGCACCAGCGACAACACGGAGATCAACTTGCCCGCGTCGTTATAAAGAGCCGAGTTGTACCACTCGCAGTGAAGGATCGAACCGAGCTTCGTGTAGTTACGATTGCGCGAAATGTTGTGTTGTTCCTGTCCCTGGTTCTGGAGTCGACCAACCATATCGACCGCGTCCAGATCTTCCGGAACGACGAATTCCCAATCGCTGTAACGCTTGCCCCGCACCTCATCGGCTTTCCATCCGAAAAGCTTCTGCGCCGCGGGTGACCAGCGAAGCACTCTGAAATCGTGATCCCATTCGATGACTGCAAGCGGCGTATTCTCGACGTGAAACGCGAGACGCCTGTGTTCGTCGAGCACGGAGGCTTCGGCGACTTTGCGATCCGTGACGTCGCGGATGATCGCGACGCCGCCGACGACGTTGCCCTTCTCGTCGTGACGCGGCGAGTAATAGCCGTCGAAGAAACCATTGCAGCCCGATTGGGGAATGATGTACGGGCGATTTTCGGCAACGACGCTTCTGCCAGCCAGGGCGTCAATGTAGTATTGGTTCTCGCCAGTTGCCGTGAGACAGGGAAACAGGTCGAAAGCATGTTTGCCCAGAACATCCTCGCGCTTGACGCCGGAGATGCGTTCCATCGCGCGGTTCCACGTCGTATACCGGAATTCGCTATCGAACGCGATGATGCCGTCGACGTTGGTCTCGAGCAGGCACTTGAGAAAAAGATCCTGTTCTTCCTGTTTGCTGGTCATGAGGGCCTATAAGACTCCATTTGGATGAAAGAAAAGTCAAGGGTTTTCATCCACAGATTTCACAGATTACACTGCCGCAATGCCGTTTCAACAGTCGCCGCCAACTCTCGGCAATCAATACGAGGATGATCGTGTGCTGCGGTCGTACCTTGCTCGTGTATTCCCAATCGACGTGTTGCGGGAGATCGAAGGATCACTCGCGGAGATGGGGCGACTTGCAGGAGTTGACCTGTACCAGTTGCAGTTGGCCGACAGGTTGAATGAGCCCAGATTAACACAATGGGACGCGTGGGGAAATCGCATTGACAAGATCGAGTTGACGCCGCTTTGGCGTGTGGCTGAGCGCATTGCCGCCGAGCATGGCGTGGTTGCTACGGCGTACGAGCAGAAGCACGGAAGCCTGTCGCGCGTGCATCAGTGTGCGCTGGCTTACCTCTTCACACCTTCGACGGATATTTACAGTTGTCCACTCGCGATGACTGACGGCGCCGCGCGGACTCTTCTCGGTTCCGGAAATCAGGCGCTGATCGATCGTGCGCTACCACACTTGACGACGCGTGATGCGAATGAGTTTTGGACGGCGGGTCAGTGGATGACTGAACTGACGGGAGGTTCCGACGTCGGGCTTTCAGAGACGGTTGCAAAGCCGGATGCGAATGGCTATCGACTCTACGGGCGCAAGTGGTTTACGTCTGCGATTAGTTCTCAAATCGCGTTGACACTGGCGCGTCCCGAAGGTAATCCGCCGGGTGGACGTGGACTCGCGCTGTTCTATCTCGAAACGAGAGACGAGCATGGCAGGCCGCGCAACATCGAGATCAACCGGCTCAAAGACAAACTCGGCACGCGAAAGGTTCCGACCGCGGAGTTGAATTTGGTGGGAACGCCGGCGCAACTGGTGAAGGGAACTACTGACGGTGTTCGCAACATCGCGCCGGTTTTGAATATTACTCGTCTGTGGAACGGTATCAGCGCAGTCGCGCTCATGCGGCGAGGGGTTGCGCTGGCGTCTGACTACGCTGGGAAGCGCGTCGCTTTTGGTGCGCCACTATCTGAAAAGCCTTTGCATGCGGACACGCTCGCAGGGTTAGAGGCCGAAAGCGAGGCGGCGTTCCATCTCGCGTTCTATGTGGCGGAGTTGACGGGGCAGAGCGAGACGCACGAGATTTCAGAAGACGACGCGTTGTTGCTGCGGCTGCTTACTCCGGTGATGAAGCTGACCACGGGTAAACAGGCGGTGATGGTTGCGAGTGAAGTGCTCGAGTGTTTTGGCGGTGCGGGTTATGTTGAAGACACTGGGCTGCCTGTGTTGCTGCGCGACAGTCAGGTGTTGCCGATTTGGGAAGGGACGACAAACGTGCTCGCGCTCGACACGCTCCGCGCCATCGATAGCCTGAGGCCGCTTCAGTTAGCGGTGACGAGGTGTCTCGAGACCGCCCGCGATCACGATCTCGCGGATGCGGTTCGAGTCGCGCGCACGAGTTTGGATCATGCGACAAGCTGGTTGGCTGAGGCGAGAAGTGCTGGGCAACCGGCGCTGGAAGCAGGTGCGCGCCGCTTCGCCCTCACTTTAGGCCGCACCATGGAATTAGCATTGCTAATCAAGCATGCTCAATGGTCACATGATCATGAACAGGACCGACAATCCACGGCCGCCGCTCGGCGCTTCGCACAGTCCGGGGTCGATCTGATATTTTAAGCCGCAGATTTTCGCAGATGAACGCGGATCAGATCCGCGTTCATCTGCGAAAATCTGCGGCTAGCAAAAGAAAGGCATACGTGTATGAATCCCATTAAACGCTTCGCGCTGCTCTCTTTCGCGCTGCTTCTTGTCGTCTCCACCGCGGTGGCGCAAAAGCCCGTCAAGGAGTACACGATCGAGCAGTTCATGAACACCGTCCGCATCGGCGGCAGCTCGTTTTCATCGGACGAAAAGTCAGTCCTGTTCCACAACAACAAGACCGGCATTTTTAACGTCTACTCCGTGCCAGTGACCGGTGGTGCGCCGACGCAGTTGACCAACTCAACCAAGGAAAGCACCTTCGCCCAATCGTATCTCCCGACTGATTCGCGCTTCATCTACACATACGATCGCGGCGGCAATGAGAACAGTCATCTCTATCTGCGCGAGGCCGACGGCAGCGAACGCGATCTCACGCCTGGCGAGAAGGTGAAGGCAAACTTCCTCGGCTGGAGCCACGATCGCAAGTCGTTCTTCTTCTCGACCAACGAACGCGACGCGCGCTTCTTCGATGTCTACGAGATGCCGATCGACACTTTCAAACCGTCGCTGGTCTACAAAGACGAGACTGGCTTCGATTTTGGAGATATCTCGAACGACAAGAAGTTCATTGCGTTCGAAAAGAGTGGTGGTTCGCCGGCGGATTCGGATATCTATCTCTACAACACCGCCACGAAGGAGTTGAAGAACATCACTTCGCACACCGGCGACGTTGCAAACAGCGCGCAAACGTTTGATGTCAATTCAAAATATCTTTACTACCTCACCGACGCGGGCAGCGAGTTCAAGTATGTTGGGCGTTACGATCTCGCGACCGGCAAGACTGAGGTGGTCGAGAAAGCGCCGTGGGACGTGTCGTATACATACTTTTCGCGCAATGGAAAGTATCGTGTAATAGCCGTCAACGAAGACGCGCGCACGAAGATCACAGTCTACGACACGGCGACCGGCAAACCCGTCACGTTGCCACAACTGCCGAACGCCGACATCACCGGCGTAAATATCTCGCCAAGCGAAAAGCTGATGGCGTTTTATCTCAACGGCGATCGCAGCCCAAGCAATCTCTACGTCTACGACTTCGCCACGAAGAAAGCCACCAAACTGACGGATAGCCTGAATCCTGAGATCAATCCCGCTGATCTCGTCGACTCGCAGGTGATACGTTACAAGTCGTTCGACGGCGTCGACATTCCTTCGATTCTGTACAAGCCGAAGAATGCCGGCGCGCAACAGAAGGTTCCGGCGATCGTTTTGGTGCATGGCGGACCAGGCGGCCAGACACGCGTCGGTTACAGCCCGCTCACACAGTATCTCGTCAATCACGGCTACGTCGTTTTGGGCGTAAACAATCGAGGCTCGAGTGGTTATGGCAAGACGTTCTTTGCCGCTGACGACGGCAAACACGGCCGCGAGCCGCTGTGGGATTGCGTCCAGGCGAAGAAGTACCTGACGTCGCTCGGCTACGTCGACGAGAAGAAGATTGGAATCGCGGGCGGCTCGTACGGCGGATACATGGTGCTTGCGGCGCTTGCGTTCAAGCCGGAAGAGTTCGCGGTTGGAGTCGATCTGTTTGGCGTTTCAAACTGGGTGCGAACGTTGCAGTCGATTCCGCCTTATTGGGAATCGTTCCGCAAGTCGCTCTACAAGGAGATCGGCGACCCGAACACAGACCTCGAGAATCTTCGCGCTATATCGCCGCTGTTTCACGCCGACAAGATTGTGAAACCGTTGATCGTGTTGCAGGGCGCGAACGATCCGCGCGTGATCAAACCGGAGTCAGACGAAATCGTCGACAACATCAAGAAGCGAAACGGCGTCGTCGAGTATGTCTTGTTTGACAACGAAGGCCACGGGTTTACAAAGAAAGCGAACGAGATTCGAGCGTACAAAGCCATACTCGATTTTCTCGATCATTACCTGAAGAACGGCGCCGCCTTAAGCAGCAGGTAGTCTGTTTTTGTGGATTCAAATAGCTTTGCCTCAAAAGTCGAGAGTCATTGTTGGAGGAGGTCAGTACCGTAACGCGGTAGCGTCGGGTCGACGTAGAGCCTCTCAATTTTGCCTAGACTTTCGTATGTTCGAGATTTGACCCGACGCTACCGCGTTACGGTACTGACCTCCTCCAACTCTGCATCCTGACTTTTGAGGCAAAGCCGATTCAAATCAGTGCGGCGAGGCGGGAGGCTTCTGCGGTGAAGCGCGGCGATTGGCAATCGGCGACAAGTGCCTGATAGTCAATCAGTTTTTTCTTCGCTTCAGCGCGCTTGTCCGCAGCGAGGAGAACGTCGATGTGCAGTGGTCCAAGCCACAGACGGCCCACACGCGACTCGGTCGGCGCGATGAATTCTTCCGCTTCGTTGCAAATGCGTAATGCCTCGTCGAGCTCGTTGCGACGAAAGTGAACGAGTGCCAGGCATCGAAGTGCCTCGCTGTGGTTGTAGATCAACCTTGTAGATGAAGCTTCCAAAGTCGCGGTTGCGGTTTGCAGTGCTTCATCGTGCCGGCCGAGCATGGATTGGGCCACGGCGAGGACTGGTCTGAACAGTGACAGCGCGCGATTTTCTCCGATTGCTTCGGTGAGCGCGATGCCGGCCAGGAGTTCATCTTCCGCGCGATCGATTTGACCGAGGAAGAGACGGCACTGAGCGGAATACAAATGAGTCCACGCGCGCCGCTCCCGTGAGTGAAGCCGATCGGCGATCTCGATTTCGCGTTCGGCGTGTTCCAAACCCGCCTCGAAGTTTCCTGTGTGAACGGAGTCTTCACCCAGGTATTCGTAACCTATAGCCTGTGCGACCAGGATATTGTGCTTCTCACCAAATGCAATCGAGCGTCGCGCCCAGCGATCGGCTTCGTCGTAAAGACCACAATGCTGATACGCGCCCGCAATGAAGGCATACATCTGGGAAAGCATCGGTGCGACTAACTTGGTGTCGCCACTTTCTGCCACCGGCTCTATGATCTCCATAGCCCGCAACAAGAATTCGATCGCTTTGTGATGACGACCAGCAAGATGATGAAATCGTGCTTCAATCGATAACGCGTTCGCCGTTTCGATAGGGTTCGTCGAAGGGTCGAGCACCTGCAACGCTTCGCGCAGGTATTCGCTTCCGCGCGGGTCGCCGGTGACGACCAGTGATGCCGCCGCCTGGCATTGGAGACGCGCACGTGTCGCCGGCTCTGTCGCAAGCGCGAGGGCTCTCTCAAAATGTTCACCGGCGAGAATCATATCGCCGTGTAACATGAACGCCTTGCCAATCGCTTCCTCCTGGGCCAGTTGCTCTTCTGTCAATCCCAGAGCTTCGGCGCAGTCGCGCGCTCGCCCGTAAGCGGCGATCGCTTCGTCGAAAGCAAACACACGCGCCGCTTCTGCGGCAGCCTGTTTCGCGTATTCGAGACCTTGCTTGTGATCGCCTGCCTGAATGTAGTGATGGGCCAGCTTCTCAACCGCACACACGCAGTTTTCTCGCTCGAGTCTTTCGGCGACGTGACGATGCAGGCGCCGGCGGCGAATCGGATTCAATTCCTCATAGAGCACTTCACGAATCTTGTCGTGGGTGAAACTGAACGAATCGCCGGAAGTCGCGGCAACCAGTTGTGCATTCACTGCTTCGTCGAGAGCATCCAGCAGAAGATCCTCATTCTGCTCTGCCGTAGCCGAAAGTTCTTCGAAAGTGAAGACTTTGCCGAGGATGGCGCTGACGCGCAGCACGTCGTTACAGTTTTGACTGACGCGATCCAGGCGATGGCCAATCGCTTCTTTCACGCTCTGCGGAATCATCATCTGGTCCACGTCGCAGCGCCGCCATTTGCCGCTTTCACGCCGCACCGAACCCTTCTCAATTAAGGCCTTCAAGACTTCTTCGACGAAGAACGGATTCCCTTCGGTTTCGCGATGCACGGCGATTGCAAATTCACCGCTGACTCGTTCACCCAACAAAGCGCCGAGCTGGTCGCCGGTTTCGGATTCGTTGAATCGGCGCAGCGCGATGCGTGTGGTTAGTCGTTCACGGTTCCAGTCGACGAGAGACTTCGCAAGCGGGTGCGTGCGATCGAGTTCTGTCTCGCGATAAGCACCGACGATTAGTACGCGCTCGTTGCGCAGTTGCCGCAGCACGTGGCCGAGCAGCCAGAGCGTGCCGCGATCGGCCCAGTGCAAATCGTCGGCATAAAACAGCAGCGATTGGCGGCGCGCGATGTTTGAAAATACCTGGACCACGGCGTCGAAGAAGAGCAGCCGTTCTTCGTGTGCGGCTAATTCCTGGCGTTCGGGAAACGGACCGAGCCGTGTTTCGATCTCGGGAGCGAGTTTGGCGACCTGTGTTGCGGCATCGCCGAGGATCTCGCGCAGTTTGTCGTCGTTTGTTTCTTCGCGCGTCCAGCGACGAAACGCTTCGACGAAGGGCAGGTAAGGCGTTGCGGCTTCGTACTCGTAGCAACCGCCTGATAACACGAGCGCGCCGTCGACAGCAGCCTGGATCGTGATCTCACGCGCGAAACGAGTCTTGCCGGCGCCCGGTTCACCGCTGAGCAGCACTGCGTGACCACGTCCTTCGCGAGCGCGTTGCCACAACTCGCGCGTCTCGGTGAGTTCCGTGCTGCGACCGACGAGGTGTCCACGCGACAACGCGTCGAGAATCGCAACCGCAGGCGCGCTGTCGGTGGTTGCGACTTCGTCTTTGCCACTCAGCGATTCGAGCAATGCGTCGCGAGTTGCTGCCGCTGAGTTGAATCGTTGCGCCGGATCTTTTGCCAGGAGCTTGACGATGATGCCTTCGAGCGCGCGTGGCAGATCGGGACGCAGAACGCGCGGCGGTACGACCGGCGCATGCACGTGTTGCGACACGATCGTCAGTGGATCGTCGCCGCTGAAAGGCACGCGGCCCGTGGTCAGTTCGTAAAGCAGGACGCCGAGCGCGTAGAGATCCGCGCGGCCGTCGACCGTCTGTCCGAGTGCCTGTTCCGGGGCCATGTATGCCGCGGTGCCGACGATGACTCCCGCGCGCGAGATGCGCGCGCCGTAAGCAGGCAGGGCGAGACCGAGATCCGCGAGCTTTACGTTGCTCGAGTTAGTCGTTCCTGACAAAAGTACGTTGTCGGGTTTGAGATCGCGATGAACGATGCTGTGGTCGTGTGCGTGTTCGAGTGCGGCACAAATCTGAACCGCAATCGCGACGACGCGAGCGAGGTCGCCTGGCCGCGCTTCGGAGAGACGCGGACCAGCGATCAACTCCATCACGAGGAAGGGAAATCCACCGGACTCGCCAACGTCGTGAATCGTAACGATGTGGGGATGATTGAGTGCGGCAGCGGCGCGTGCTTCACGAATCAGACGCTCGCGCGCATCGGAGCTCTGTGCGGTTGCGGAAAGTACTTTGACGGCGACTTCGCGCTGGAGCTCGAGATCGGTCGCACGATAGACCGTGCCCATTCCGCCGCGACCGAGTTCGCTGTCGAGTCGATAGCGTTCGCGCAGGATCGTGCCGAGCGCGGGGACACTCGTACGCAGCTCATCGGGAAGGATGCGCGTCTGCTGTGAGTCGGCCATGTGAAAAGAATAGCAGATCCGGTGACGGGGAGACGGGGAGAAGGGGAGACGCGGAGACACGCCGCTTCCCCGCGTCGCCGCGTCTCCCCGTCACCGTGTCAATTGATCATTTAAACGTGTAGGTGATCGTCCCCTCGGTTTCGCGGCCGCGGAGTTTTTCGGGCGAGAAGGTTGATTTCATCGCGGCTTCCGTCGAGGCGCCGCGCATGAGCCAATCGCCGCCGGAGCCTCTGGCCCAATACACCTGCCCGTTCTTGTCGACCATGACGCGCACTGTAACCGTCCCGTTCAATGGCTCTGGTCCATTCGTCGGACATTCTGCTTCGGGAAGTGAGACAGCTTTTCCAACCAGCTCACCACCCACCTCCGGAAATCCCTTTTGAACGTTCGTTCCCTGTGTTGCGGCGCTACGAGCAGCGGCCTGGTTCGATTTGTAAAAGTAGGTCGTGATCAGCGATCCGATCACGATCGATCCCGTAAGCGTGATCACCACCATGATCCAGAACAGCGGTGGATTCGGTTTCCGCGGCGTGGAGATTATGGGTTCATCGAAGTCGACCAGCGGAACGATGTGGTGGGCGCAGTACGACAACAGCTCTCCGTTGTAGATCGCGTTGCACTTCGGACATCGTTTGCGCTTGCCGGTTGCGGGTGGTGTTTCGGGTGGCGGCTCGAGTATGCGCCCCTTCACCGGCTGGTGCGTGGATGCCTGTTTTGGTTTTGCGGGCTCCGGTGGCGGTTGAATTGCCGGCGGCACGATCGCCGGCTGTTTCGGAGGTTCCGCTCGAGACGCGTTTCGCCGCGACTCCTGCTCGTCCAGCCTTTGCCTCAGCCCTGTCAGCCAGCGACGACTCTTCTCGTCGTCCGAAACGGTCTCCTTTGTTTCAGGCTCGGGTTCGGCGCGAGGTGTTTCGACAACCGCCGTTCGCAGTTCTTCGACTCCTCTTTTTGGCGTAGGGCGAGGCGGGTTGGCGAGTATCTCGAGCGCTTCTCTCGATCCTCTTCGTTTAGCCCATTCGAGGGCGTTGAGGCCGAGATTGTCGCGTAAATGCGGGTCGGCGCCCGAGTTAACCAGGAGTTTTACGAGGTGTGTATGACCGAAAATGACCGCGAGAATAAGCGCGGTTTGACCTCCGCTCGTACTCTCATTTACGTCCGCACCATCGGCGAGTAACGCATTTACAGCGCGTTCGTCGCCGGAAGTCACGGCGTTGGTCAATGAAACTGAAGAACTCACCGCACGGTCTCTCCGAATACAGCTCGGGGGCTCGTGCGTATTCTAACCCAACCATCTCAGAAAGGCGGGGGTACAAACGATGAATTGAACCCCAGCGCGGGCGGAAACTGTGCCGCCGTGGGGCGCACGCCCGTGCGAACCCACAGATCGATAGCGCCGATTGACGTCAGTATCTGCGGCCCGGTGAAAGCGCAGTGACCTATCCCGCCGGGAACGAACGTCTGAAACAGCAGATCCTGGCGACCGGCGGAAGCGTTTGTCTCCGCATACGCCGACTCGTTTGCAACCACGAGCAGCGGATCGATGACCGTGTGCACGCTCAATACCGGATTCTTGATCTTTCCGTTGAAGTCGGTGTTGTTACGCACGTAGTTTCGCGCTGAAGTCTGTGCTTCGATGTTGCGGCGCGAGTTCATCTGTGCGAGCCACGCATCGACCACGGGAGTGGGTAGTCCTATCCCGGCAAGATACGCCTTCTCGGCAGCAGTCAGCGTGTACTCCTGATCGAGGTTTTGGACGAATGGTCCGCCGGCACGTCGCTGCAATTCGGCACGAGCCTCGGTGAGGAAGAAGAAATCGGTCAGGGCCCAACCCGGGTAGAACGCCGGCGGTGGCGGCGGCGTGATGCCGCGGCCGGGGTTCCTGGCTACGAGTCGAATGAATTCAAACTTCGGAAAGTTTGCGATGTTACTGAGTTCCGGAACCAGCTTCGCGAGCACCTCTGTGTCGAAGTCGATATCGTTTCTTACTTCGCCAACCGTTCCCCACGACGGCGGAATTCCGAAGACGACGTCATAAGCGAGATAAACCGGAACGCCGCTGTCCCACAGGCGCGTTGCGCCCGCGCCGACGCTGCACAGGCAAAGCGCGCCGTCGAAGATTCCATTGAACTGTTCCATGCTCTTGTAGCCGACGAAGGTACCGAGTGAAGCGGCGACGATGATGGTCCTTTGTGGCTTCGCGACATTGTCGCGGAAGTAGACCGCGAGATCCTTTGTATCCTGGATTGCGTCTCCAACAGACCAGCCGTTGTCTTTGTAAGCACTGCCGGCGAGAGCAAAGCCCTGCGCGAGCAGTGGGGCTTCCAGCGCTGCGTTCGGAGCGACGTCGGCGTTTCGGTTGTCGATCTCGCCGGGATGATCGGCTTTGTCGCGATAGCCGTGAGCGAAGATCAGCAGCGTCCCATTCCAGATTTCGGGCACGCGAATGCGGAAAGGCGCGCCGTGAATCTCACCGGAGAGATCGAGAGGCGCGGCTTTCGCAGCCGGAGCGCGATCGATCAGTGTGAGTGAAAGTAGAGAAAGGAGTGTTAGAGCGACGAGAACTCTCGCAGTCGATTTCATTTGAATGTCCCCCGTTGTTTGGAGCTGGAAGTGAACGGGAGACTATCATCAGTTTCACAGGATTTACAAGATTAGACATGATTTCAGGATTATCTATCGCGTCACAATGGATTTGACCTGCCCGCGTTTCAACAACGTGACCATCCCGTTGCGGCGGTACCACACGCCATCGCGCGTTCGCCAAACCTCATCCGCGTCGATTTTTCCACCGCTCGTCAACATGATCACGGGCTTGCCGCCCTGCCGCTGTGCGATGCCTGGTCCACTTGTCGAAACCGGGTCGGATGTCGCGCGCGTGTGCGCTGTCGAGATCGCCCCAGGAGAACTCTTTGGAGATGGTGAAGGCGAGGGCGAAACTGCCGGCGACGGCGAAGGTATCGTCACTGCTGGCTGCGCCGGCGCCGGCGTCGCCACTGTAACCGGCGCTTGTGTTGCCGCCGACGTCTTGCGCGCGAGTTGGCTGATGCCGTAGTAGAGTGCGAATACCAGGACCCCAAGCATCAGACCAACCGCTGCTGCTAACGGCACAACTCTTCGGCGGCCGGGCTCGTTCGAACCAGTTGCTGCTGCGATCTCAGCCTCATCGACGACTTCCAGAGGCGTGTTATCGAAGTCGCATCTTTCGTCCGATTCAGGATAGAGGAAGAGACATTGGGGGCAACGCTTCATTTTCAGAATTTGAAAGGTTTCTTCAGGATGCGACCCGTCTTTTTGAGAATCGAGTTGACTTTGGAGTCGGCTTTCTTCGGTTCAGTGGCGGGTTTCGTTTGAGAGACGGACGTGGATTTCGTCGTCGTCGATTTTTTGACGGGCGTGGTTGCTGGTTGTTTGACTGGCGCGGGCCTGGGTTCTTCTTCCTTCACCTGCGGCGTGGGTGGTTGTTCGGTTTGCGTTGGCGGAGGCTCAGGCGTGGGAATTACCACCGGGGCTATGCTCAAACTGCTCGGTGTGTTTACTGCTGGACGAATCTGACGTGTGGACACGTAATAGACCATCCCGAGGACCAGGGCGAGAATCAGTGTCGCGAAAGCCGGAACAGCGCGGTTTCGCCGCTGCGCCGTGGCAGGGGTTTGCGGGACGGTCGCCAGGGCATGAAGGTTCGGCAGTGTCCGAGAGTCGAGGACGAGCAGGACTCCGTCCATATCGCAAAGACTCTGGTCGTCTTCGTAAATAAACTCACACTGGGGGCACCTTTTCATGCGGATCTCCTGAGATTTGCCGGTTGTGATGGGGCTGCGGATGTTGGAGCCGGAGTGAGTGCGCTCCGCAGGGTTCCAGAGTACACCGTTAGGGGTGAGGAAAACAATAACTTTGGCAGAACAAGCCGCAGATTTCTGCGAAAATCTGCGGCTGTCCTAGAGGTACCTTTCCTTAAGCACCTGAGTGTGATGGGCGACGTGGCCTGCGATGATGTAGGCGATTGCACGGACGGTTACGGGGTTGTCGCTGGCGATACCGCTATGCGACCACGCCTCGTCCGGCAGGTGCTTGAAAAACGAAATCGTGCTCAACCGGACGGTCCGGAACTCTTCGACCAACTCGGCCCAGGACGTCTGATTTGCATTCGCCGCCTGGACCGCGACATCCTGTTCAAAGCTCGGCAACGCGTCCTGAAATCCGCGCGCGAACCAGAATGCTCGGTAGAGGAACACACGCTCGCCGTCATTGACGTGGTTCAGCAGTTCGCGAATCGTCCACTTTCCCGGAGCGTAGGATTTCAGACTCTGCTCTTCCGAGATGCCCTTCAGGAACTGAAGAGTCTCAGCCATTTGCGACTCCATCGTCGGGACGATCTCGTCATTGGTTATAAGATCAATGTATTTGTAATAGTAGGAAGCGGCTTCGGTAGTTTGTGGTCGTGTCATTTGGGTGGAAATCCTAACAAAAGATTCGCGATTTGCGAACCAACCCCGCCGTTTGCGTGTCTATCTAATCGCTATGAGACAGAACAAGATTTACCAGTTTTCACTTGGTGTTTTTGCAACACTGTTGCTAACGATTTTACCGTCGGTTGCGCTGGCGCAGGGTGCACAGGGAGCGTTGGACCCGCAGCTCGCGCGCCGCGTTCGGCATGAGTTGGTGACGCTGCCGTATTACGGTGTGTTTGACAATCTCGCGTACAGCATCAACGGCGGCGACGTGACGCTTTACGGCGAGGTCGTGCGACCCTCGACGCGTTCGGACGCGGAGCGCAGGGTGAAGAAGATCCGAGGCGTCTCGCACGTAGTGAACAACATCCGCGTGTTGCCGCTGTCGAACTTTGACGATCGCATTCGGGTGGCGACTTACCGCTCGATCGCGAACATGGGTGGACTGCATCGCTACTTGCGTGGAACGAATCCGTCGATCCACATCGTGGTCAGTGGTGGACACGTGACGCTTGAAGGAGTTGTTTCCGGCAGCGGCGATCGCACGTTGGCTTATCACGCGGCGAACAGCGTTCCGGGCGTGTTCTCGGTGAGGAACAACCTCCGGGTGGAGGGCGAAGAACCGCGTTAATCCGTTCACAAATCCACAGATTACACAGATGTTGAATCTGCGTAATCTGTGGACCCCATCAAAAACCAAAAGAGCATCGCAACCTCAGCATCCCCGTAGTTGTAATTCACCAATGAGCTGATGAGAAAGCCCGTGAGCGCGCCGAGCGTTCCGAGCAGAATCCCGTATGAAGTGGTGTCACTCAAATCCGCTGCATTTCGTTGTGCACGAGCGAGTGTTAACCAGAACAGGATCATCAGCCACAGCCAAAGCACCAGCATCGGCAATCCCCGATCGAACGCGAGTTGCAACGGCGTTGAATGCAGGTGCAGCATGTCTTTTCCAGGAAATCCCCACTCGTTCCAGTGCTGCTTCATCGCGTCCATGCCGTGCCCGAAGATCGGATGAATCGGAATGCGCGAGAGACCGACGCGCGCCACCTGCATCCGCAGCGACGAACTCGGATCGCCGAGCAGCAACGAATTGCGGTCACGCGTTTGCCACACGACAACCGCCCCGAAAGCGAGCACAAAGAACAGCGCGAACGTGAACACCAACCTGTAAACACCACGCAGCGATCTCCACGCGATGACTATCGCGCCGATCACAAGCGCAACGATCACCGTCCGCATAGCAGTGAAAACAACTCCCATCGCCAACAACAGTGCCGCGATCAGAGCAACTCTGAAATACTTGTTCGGGCCGTGATTTCTGAGGTGTGCGAGGGCGAGTCCCAAAGCAAGCAACGCGATCATCTGCATGAGCTCGGCGAAGGTTGGGTAATGTCGCGTCAAGCCTGAAGCTCGGAATCGATGATCGCGTTCGCTCCCGGTTATTCCGGATGGGGATGCGTTGACCAGCATACCCGGACGCTCAACCTGTTCGCCGCGTGAAATGATCCCGACCGCAACCGGCGTGTTCGCGGGAATCTGCTTCAACGCCTCATCCAAATCGGCCACCGAATAGACTCGACGACGGTTCAACTGCCAGATTGTGTCACCCGGCTGGATTCCAACTTGACGAAACGGACTGTTGAACGAGATCGTTTCGACGACAACGCCGCGTCCTCGCACGAGGTCGAACGCGCTGAAAAGCGCTCCAAAGCATCCTGACAAAATCAGTAGCGCGATCAACACAAATGCGGTTCGTCTGTTGACCGTAGCCCGCGTGAGGTAGAACAGAAACACGGACCATAGCGCCGTGAGTTTTGGAATACTGATTTGCGGTTCTTCTGAGAGGAATGCGCTGGCAATACTCCACAACAGCATCAACGCGATTACGAGGTCAAATTTCGAGCGACGAAGTCCCAGAGTTCGAGTTTCCAACGTCCTGATTAGCCATCCAAGTCCTGCTATACCGACGCCGCTGGCGCTGACGGCGACGGAGTGAGGTGCAAAAAGAACGTAGATGACGAGTCCCGCGACAGCAATCTGCTGCCCCAACTTTGACGTGGGGACCCGCGCGGCTTCGGTTGGAAATACCTGCGTTGACACCCTTTATTTACGCATGTTAGCGTATCTCGCGGCTATTTTGCCGGAGTTGCAAGTGGAGTTTTGACAAGCGCTTAACGAAAATGGCATTGCCCGCTGCCCGCTGCCACGATTAAAGCCGCCGACAGTTTTAATGATACATAAGAATCCTGATGGCTTTCGATAAAGCTAAGGTCCTAAAAGCCGCTGAGAAATTCCTTTCACAGGGAAAGATCAACGCAGCAATCAAGGAGTACCGCCAAATCGTCGACAACGACGCCGACGATCTTACTACCTTGAACATGCTCGGCGATCTTTACGTGCGCGCAAGCAAGAAAGACGAAGCGATCGCGTGTTTCGAACGCATCGCCGAACACTACAGCGCGCAGGAATTCAATCTCAAAGCGATTGCGATGTACAAGAAGATCGAGCGTCTCCGTACGCGCGATCCGATCATCGCTCACAAACTCGCCGAGCTCTACGCGACCCAGGGCCTGGTCCACGACGCGCGCTCGCAATACCTGGTGGTCGCCGATGCATACACGCGTTCCGGCGATAACAAGAGAGCGCTGGATATTCTTCACAAGATCGCCGACCTCGATCCCAACAACACTGAAATCCGGTTGAAGCTCGCCGACGGTTATCTCAAAGAGAACATGCGTCGCGAGGCGGCCGCAGCGTTTGTGCAGGCCGCGAATCGCCTGCACCAGACCGGCGCGCAGGACAAAGCGCTCGAAGCGTATTCAAAAGCATTGCAGTTGGTGCGCGACGATATCGACGCTCTGCGCGGCATGCTCGAAAGTCATATCGCGCGAGGCACCGCCGATGAGGCAGCGGAAGTGCTGGAGCGCGTGGTCGAGGGTCGTGAAGACGACAACGAGCTCGTCTCGATGCTCGCGCGTGCTTATCTCGAAGCGGAAGATCCGAGAGGAGCCGAGCGGGCCACGTCGCTGCTCATGGCCCAGGACGCGTCGCACTACACGCAATTTCTTCCGGTTACTAGACTTTACCTGAAAGCCGGCGAAGTCGACGAAGTCATACGCATTCTCTCGACGATCATCGAGCGCATGCTCGCGGGTCGTGAAGAGAGAGAGCTGCTGGAACTCGTCAACAAGGTTTTGGAGCACAATCCGGATCATGTTGCAGCGCTGCGCATGCTGGTTCGCATTCACTGGTGGCAACGCGATATGGACGCGTTGCGCTCGTCGCTCGAACGTTTGGCAGAGTCCGCGGAAGCGTCGGAATTGGTGGATGAAGAGCGATACGCGTTGACGCAGTTAGTGCGACTCGCACCTGACGAACAGCGTTATCTCGATCGACTGAATCTGCTTGGCGGTTTGCAGGAGGAAATTGAAGACCTCTCAGCCCCTACTACGGGCGACGCAGAAACCGAAATGTCCGACGTTCCGCAGTTTGAAACGTTTGCAGTTATAAACGAGCAGGAGCAGCTTCCTTCGCCTGATTCTGATGAGTTCGTAACGAACGAGGCGGCGTCGTCAACCTTCTCCGACCCGACGGCATCGTTCGCCGATCTCAACGAAGACACATCGACAGCCGCGTTCTCGACGGATTTTCAGGAAGTTGACTTCAGCATCGTCGAACCGGATGACGCGCCGGCCGCGCCTGTCGCCACGGGTCCGGAAGAAGAAGCGCGACAGGAAAACCAGATGCGACAGGAGCTCGAGAGCGTCGACTTCTACATCGCTCAGGGCTACGCAGACATCGCGGTCGATACGCTCGAGATGCTCGAGAGACAATTCGGGCCGCATCCTGACATCCAGGCGCGACGCGAAAAGCTTGCTGCTTCGCGCGACCAGCAACCCGCGCCCGCAGTGTTTGAGTTTGGTGGAGCGGAAGAAATATCAGCAACAGTCGCAGGTGATGGCGGCAACAATGTCGGCGCAGCCAAACCGGTCGCCACCGGCATCGACGCCGGTCTTGCCGAGCTCTTCGAAGAGTTTCGTGTCGCCGAAGAAGGCGACGACGTTCGCGAGGATTACGAAACTCATTACAACATGGGAACCGCTTACAAAGAGATGGATCTCATGGACGAAGCGATACAGGAGTTTCAAAACGCAGCGAACCTGGTTAAACCAAACGACGGCACGTCTCGTTATCTACAGTGCTGCAACATGCTCGGTCATTGTTTCATTCGCAAGGGAATGCCCGAAGCGGCGGTGCTATGGTTTAAGAAAGGCCTTGGCGCGCCGGGTCATAGCGAAGATGAGTATCAGGCATTGCGTTACGAATTGGCTTCCGCGTACGAGCAACTGGGCGATTTGAAACAGGCGCGGGAGTTCTACACCGAAGTTTATGGTGTCGATGTTTCGTATCGTGAAGTCGCGGAGAAGCTAAGCCAGTTGCGGCAAAAGCAGGAGTAGCTGCTTTTTGTGTCTTTTTGTGGCTAAATAACGATCGATGTCAGCGAAACTCAGCGTCATTTTTTACATCATCTTATGCCTGGAAATCGGCATCTTTCTCAGCGTCCTGCCATGGTGGCCGCAGGGCATGTGGGGAATGAGCGACTGGGGTAACAACTATTTCCTTTTATATGCTGCTCGCAAGACCGGCTATCAGGGACTACAGACCGTCGTCGCGTCGGGCTGGGTGCGGGGTGCCGTGAGCGGCGTCGGGATTTTGAATCTCGGGATCGCGTTTTGGGAAATCTTCAACTTCAAAAAGACAGTCAGGGCGTTACAGAATCAGACTGAGCCCGTCAAAAATGCCGCTGGACCTTCCACTGCCGATAATCTATCCGATAACGAACGGGAACATCCTCCGGTTGGTTGAAGCTGCTGTTGCGGCTGGCGTTCCTCTCTTTCAAATACGTGAAAAATTATTGTCTGGCCGCGTGCTCTACGAGCTTGTGGAGCGTGCGGTTGAGATTACGCGTGGCAGCAACACGCGATTGCTCGTCAACGATCGACCGGATATCGCGCGTGCTGCGGGCGCGGATGGTGTGCATCTGACGACGCACTCATTGCCCGCTGACGTTGTGCGAAGGATTTATGGTCCGGAGTTTTTGATCGGCGTTTCCACTCACTCGAGCGAAGAAGCCCGCGTCGCGAGAGTTCGCGGGGCTGATTTCGTGGTGTTTGGTCCGGTCTTCGCGACGGAGTCGAAGCGTGAATTTGGTGAGCCGCAGGGATTGGAACGACTGCAGGAGATTACGAGCGAACTGCGCGGGTTTCCTGTCGTTGCGATTGGTGGCATCACCCTCGACAACGTCGCTCCGTGTTTCGACGCTGGCGCGAGTGGTGTCGCTGCGATACGTTTGTTCAGTGATGCGGGGAAGATGTCGTCTGTGGTTGAGGTGATTAGAAGTGTCTATCGATAAACCAGTCGTCGATAAACCAGTCGTGCTCACGATCGCGGGCCACGATCCGTCGGGCGGCGCGGGAATCGTCGCGGATATCAAAACGATTGCGGCGCTCGGCTGTTTTCCGGCGGCGGCGTTGACCTCGATCACATATCAGAATACGACCGGCGTGTTTGGTGCGGAGCATCAGACGCCCGCCACGTTGCGAGCGCAGGTAGAGCCGATTGTTCAGGATCTCAACGTTGCTGCGGCGAAGACCGGGATGTTGCCGACCGCCGAGATCGTCGCTGAAGTAGCGCGACTCTTCTCGGAAGAAAACCTGCCGGCGCCGGTGGTCGATCCTGTTGTTGTGGCGACGTCAGGAGACGTTCTGATCGACGACGAGGCTTTCGAGATATTGAGGACCAAATTATTCCCGCTCGCACGCGTCGTTACACCAAACATCCCGGAGGCCGAGAAGCTCGCAGGCTTTCCGATTCACAGCGAAGCTGACATGCGACGTGCCGCAGAAGTTATCAAGTCCATGGGCGCGCGTGCCGTGCTGGTGAAGGGCGGGCACAGAGGCGAAGCGACCGACATTCTGTTGAGCGAGAGTTTGACGGAGTTTAGAAGCGAATATCTTGACGTCGGTGAAGTGCACGGCTCAGGGTGTACTTTGTCGGCTGCAATCGCGGCGTGTCTTGGAAAAGGGATGAATCTCGAGGAGGCAGTCGGCGCGGCGAAGGAATATGTAACCAATGCGATTCGATCAGCGCCCCGCATCGGCCATGGCGCGCGACCGCTTTGAGGGCTGTTAGACAGGATTGACAGGATTTTTTCAGGATTAACAAGATACGAATCCTGTTAATCCTGAAAAATCCTGTCCATCCTGTCTAACTCACTGTCTATTCGATCGTCACCTTCTCCATCTTCACTTCCGAGACCGGCCTGTCGCCGGGACCGGTGCGAGTCGTCGCTATCGCATCCACCACGTCCTGACCCTCAGTCACTCTCCCAAAGATCGTGTAACTCGGTGGTAAGCCGTAGTCCTTGTGCATGATGAAGAACTGCGATCCATTCGTGTTTGGACCAGCATTCGCCATGGCCATCGTTCCGGCCTTGTAACCCGTCTGATACACAGGCGATCTCGGATCGATCTCGTCATTGAAACGTCCGCCCCATGCAGACTCTCCACCACGCCCGGTGCCCGTCGGATCGCCGCCCTGGATCATGAAGCCGCTGATTACGCGGTGAAAGATGATGCCGTCGTAATATCCGCGCTGGGCCAACGTAATGAAATTCTCCGTGGTCTTGGGTGCGTCCGATTCCAAAAGCTCGACTCGAATCGTCCCTTTGTTTGTCTGGATTACTGCCGTTCGATTTGCCATGTCATCTCCTTACTGGTTGATTAATTGCGGAGGGGTCAATATGAATTGCTCGATTGCAAGCGCGACGCCGTCGTCTTTGTTCGAAGCCGTCGGGTGCAGGCCCGCAATCTCGCGCAACGAAAGTGGAGCATTCGCCATTACCACGCCTGTGCCTGCAAAGAGCAGCATTTCGAGATCGTTGTAGTTGTCGCCGATAGCCATGATCTCTTCGCGAGTCGCTCCCAACTCAGCTGCTGCTGCCGCGACGCCGGCGCCTTTCGACGCTGCCGGGTTCAGAATGTCCAGCAACGTAAAATCCTGTTCGGGATACTTAGTACTAAGAATCTTCACCGTCGAACCGAGCTCGTCGTGCAGTCTCTGTTCGAGCTGGTCCATCTCGTCACAACCGCCTGAGAACGATAGATGGATCGGTTCGTGGTCCATGTAATCTTCGAGCGATGCGACTTGCTGTACCGCGTTTGCACCTTCGTCACCGTGAATTCGACGCGCCCACGTCACATACCGGTGCGCTGCGGAATTCTCGGAACTAAGGTGATCGTAAACCAGCACGCCCAGACCCTCGTGATCGACACTCAGTAGCGCATCGGCACCAGCTTCACGACCGACGCGCAACGCCTCGCGTGCGGCTGCGAGTGGTAACGGCAGTACAGAGACGGTCTGAAGTGTTGCCGCGTGTTTCGTGAGCGCTCCGTTATGCGAGATCAGCGGAACGTCGACGCCCAACTCCAAAGCAACCGGGCGCGAATCGCGAAAGCGACGCCCGGTAACGAGCGCCACGCGCACCCCCTGTTTACGTGCGTTTTCAATCGCGAGGCGATTGCGCTCAGAAATATGTCCACGAGAATCGAGGAGAGTCCCGTCGAGATCGAGAGCCAGAAGACTTATCGCCATAAAGAAGAACACAAGGTAAATGAAGAGTGCGCAGAAGGCAAAGGGCGAGAGTTTGTGATATTATGCGCGCCCCCATTAGCTATAACTGAAAATACGGAGGAAAAAGGAATGCGAAGACTAGTTTTGTCTCTTGCAGTGATTGCCCTCGTGTCGGCCGCCACCATCATTCTTGGACAGGGCGGTTTCAAGAACATCAGTGAGTTCCTAACCGGATATGAGGAAACCGCGGCCGGCGGCGGCGGTGCCGTTTCGACCACCGGAACCGGAACCTTTACCGCGCGTATCAGCAACGACAATTCGAGAATTGACTGGGAGCTTAGCTACGCCGACCTCGAAGGAGCCGTCCAACAGGCTCATATTCACTTTGGGCAGAAATCGGTGACTGGTCCTATCAGCGTGTTCCTTTGCACCAATCTCGGAAATGGTCCCGCTGGGACTCAACCCTGTCCGGCGCCACCCGCCACGATATCAGGCACCATCACCGCAGTAGACGTGACGAACCTGGCAAATGAACGTGGCATCAGCGCGGGCGAACTCGACGAACTGCTCGCCGCGATTCGTGCCGGCGCCACCTACGTAAACGTTCACAGCACCCGCTGGCCGGGCGGCGAAATCCGCAGCCAGATCGACGGCAACAGTGGACACGGCGGCCACTGACACCTGTCTACCAGACTTCTCCGGCCACAGATGAACATCCGCGTCATCTGTGGCTACACTTCTGCTCCGACTGCACAAGAATTACTGCACCCCACCTAACCTGATAGAATCGATCCATGAACATAACGCATCTGGAATGCGGCCTTTGTGGCCTCGTGCACGAGGCACGTCGCTTGCTCAACCTCTGTCGCAACTGCGGTAAGCCTTTACTGGTTCGCTACGATCTGAGCCGCAGTAAAACGACTTTGACAAAAGAATCCCTGGCAGCCCGGCGCCCCGACCTTTGGCGCTATCGAGAGGTTTTGCCTGTCGAGCGGGACGAGAACATCATCTCGCTCGGTGAGGGCTGGACGCCGCTGCTGCGAGCGAGACGATTGGGTGAAACGCTCGGGATTCCTGAGCTGTACATCAAAGACGAATCGCAGAACCCGACACAGAGTTTTAAGGCACGGGGAATGGCGGTCGCCATCTCCATGGCGAAAGAGTTGGGAGCGCGTAAAGTCGCTGTTCCATCTGCTGGGAATGCTGCCGGAGCTTTAGCAGCCTATGCTGCGCGCGCGGGGCTCGAGTCGTTCATCTTCATGCCGCGCGACACGCCGCGCGCGAACGTCGTCGAGTGCGAGCAAACCGGCGCTCACGTGACGTTGATGGATGGTCTGATTACTGACTGCGGCGCCGAAGTCGCAAAGCGGAAAGACAAGGAGGGTTGGTTCGACGTTTCGACGTTGAAGGAACCGTATCGCGTCGAAGGGAAGAAGACGCTGGGTTACGAAGTCGCAGAGCAACTGAACTGGGAGTTGCCGGATGTCATCATTTATCCGACGGGCGGCGGCACGGGTTTGATTGGAATGTGGAAAGCGTTCGACGAGATGGAGCAGATGGGCTGGATTGGAAGCAAGCGTCCGCGAATGGTGACGGTGCAGGCTGAGGGGTGTGCTCCGATTGTGCGCGCGTTTGAGGAAGGGAAGCGGTTTGCGGATGAGTTTCCGAATGCAGCGACGACGGCGTCAGGATTGCGCGTGCCGAAGGCGATCGGTGATTTTTTGATCCTGGATGCGTTGCGACAATCGGGTGGGACGGCGGTGAGTGTTACGGATGAAGAGTTGATTGCGGCGACGGGCGAGATCGGTGCGGCGGAAGGTGTGTTTTGCGCGCCGGAAGGTGCGGCGTGTTTGCCGGCGTTGCGGAAGTTGATCGATATGGATTTGGTCAACGCGAGTGATCGAGTTGTTTTATTCAACACGGGATCGGGTGTGAAGTACATGGAGTCGTTTGCACAGTAAGCCACAGATAACACGGATTTAAGCGGATAGTGGAGGAAATGAAGTGAGGGTTTTTAGTGTTCTTGTTTTATTGCTGATGTCGACGCTAGTCGCGGCGGCACAGCAGCCTTCCTCCCCATGGATAACTGACGCTGAACGCGCGCGTTTCGAGGAGCTGCGACGCAGCGGTCTCGACGCACTTTACAACATCGACTACGACAAAGCTGAGCGCGACTTCAAAGAGATCGTCAAGCTCTTTCCAAATCATCCCGGCGGTTATCAACTGCTTGCCGCACGCGTCTGGATCAAGACGCTTTACGAGTCGCGCCGCTTGCAGGGCTCGCTTTACAGTTCCGAAAATTTTTATACCAGCGGCGACGACAAAGTCGATCCGAAGATCATCACTGAGTTTCGCAATTTTACTCGCGAAGCGAAACGCCTCGCGGAAGCAAAACTGAAGCAGGATCCCAAAAACATCGAAGCGCGCGATTTTCTCGCGAACACGGAAGGGTTGAAAGCTGCTTTTGAAGAAGCGGTGGAGCGTCGACATTTCGCCGCACTGCGCGACGGCAACGACGCTGTCAATCACCATCGCGAAGTGTTGAAACTCGATCCGAAGTATATCGACGCGCAGATCACGATCGGACTTTACGAATACGTCGTCGGCTCATTGCCACTGGGAATCAAGATCATCGCCGGAGCCACGGGTTATCGCGGTTCGAAGAAACGTGGACTCGCGATGCTCGAGCAGGTTGCGAGGGAAGGTCGCTGGGCCCAGGACGATGCGAAGACGGTGCTCGTTCTTCTGTACCGCCGCGAAAAGCGTTTTGACGACGTGTTGAAACTGACGCGCGAGCTCAGCGCAAAGTATCCGCGCAATTATCTTTTGCGGATCGAGACCGCCGATGCGCTTGTTTCAATCGCGGAAGTGAAGAGAAGCCAGAAGGACCTTGCGGGCGCGGCTCAGGCGGAGAAGGAAGCGTTCGCCACGTTCGAAGAGGTATTGCGCGATCGAACAATGCGCGACGTTGCGGCGCGTGCGCTTGATTTGATTCACTTCAAGTACGGCGAAGTGCTGATGACGGCTGGACATCACGATCGAGCCGCGAAGGAGTTTCTGGCGGCGACGAAAGTCGATCGCGGGGAAGCAGGCTTGATCACGATGGCCCATCTCTACGCCGGTTGGTCATTCGACGTCGCGGGTAAGCGTGACGAAGCCGTAGCGCAGTACAAGGAAGTGTTGGCGCGCCCGAACGTCTACGACGCGCACGACGAAGCGAAAAAGGGCTTGCGGCAGGCGTACAAGGTGGAGCACGCCGTCGCACGGGAAGCGGAACAATAGGGACAAGACATGTCAAAAAACGGTGCAGGCAAAACACGTCCGCGACGGCTCCTTCTTTGTCTCGATGGCGTACCTCACAAGATCATCGAGGGCGCCAGGGGTCGCGGATTGTTTGATGGATTTGGACCACCGACGCGACTCCTCTCACCGTTCCCCACGATGACCAACGTCGCACTGTCTGCGATGCTGGGCGCGTCGCCGCCGCAGGGGTACGAGAGTCTGTACTTCGATCGCAAAGCCGGAGAGTTGCGTGGTGGTATCAGGAAGTACATCGGCCGTCGCACGCCGGACAAGATCCCTTCGTCGTACATGGACGATCTCGATTACCAGGAACCGCTGGCGTTTGAGTTTTTGATCTACGTCGCGCCGGAGCGTGTTTGGCGTGCCGACATGCAACGGTTTCGCGAGCGCTTCCGAACTGCGCCTCAGAACCGAGACTATTTTGCGTTTCTCAAAGCCACAGATGGATTGCTTCACGCCCAGGGACCTGACCGTCTCGCGGTTGCGCTGGAGTCGCTCGACAAGATCCTGCGCGAGATTCAAAGCTACTGCGGCAGTGAGACCGAGATCGTGATGTTCTCGGATCATGGTATGAATCTCGAGGAGAATCGTCGCGTAAATCTGAAATCGACACTCGCGGAGCGTGGTTTTGAAGCTGTGGTCCCCGCGTTTGGTCTATGCAGCTATGCGGCAGTTTATTGTCCGGGCGATGAGCGTATTCCGGAAATGGCCCGCACGATCGCGGAGTTAACCGGCGTTGATTTCGCCGTCTATAAAGATGGTAATCAGGTGGTTGTGGAAAGCGATCGGGGACAAGCGCGAATCGACCATCAACCGGATACGAATAGTTATCAGTATACGAGCGTGAATGGCGACCCGCTCGAGTTGGGTCGTTCGCACAGCGGGTTTGCGACGGACAATGAATGGTTCGAGAAGACGGCGGGACACAGGTATCCCGATGCAGTCCCGAACATCTACAAGTCGCTCTTTACGTCGCGCGTAAAACAGACGGCTGACATCCTGGTCAGTATGAAAGATGGTTTTTATTACGGCTGGTCACCTTTCGGGCGCTTTGTGCGCCTGGCTGCGACGCACGGGAACGCGCTGCAATCCAGTTCGAACGCTTTCCTGATGAGTACGCATCGAGAACTCCCGTCATACGTCCGTGCTGACGATGCAAAGGCACTTCTACGACACTAGTTTCCTATCCGCATAAATCCGCGTTAATCTGGGGGTAATGTTAGCCACACCCGCAGTCGAAACATCTTCTCTCGTCAAGCAGTTTGGTGACTTTGTCGCGGTCGATCACATCAATCTGCGTGTGAATCGCGGCAGCTTCTTCGGCTTCCTTGGCCCAAACGGCGCCGGCAAGTCGACGACGATAAAGATGTTGACAGGTCTGCTCGCTCCGACGAGCGGGACGTTGAGGGTTCTCGATCTCGACATCGCGCAACATCCGATGGACGTAAAGAGACGCATCGGCGTCGTGCCCGAAGACCTGAATCTGTTCGAGCGGTTAACGGGCGCGGAGATGTTGTCGTTCACAGGCCGGATGTACGGGCTTCGGTCCGAAGAGATCGCGCAGCGCTCGAAAGAGCTACTCGAGCTCATGGAGCTCCAGGACGAACCGAGAAAGCTGATCATCGAATACTCTCACGGCATGAAGAAAAAGCTTTCGCTCGCCTGCGCCCTGATTCACCGCCCTGACATACTCTTTCTCGACGAACCGTTTGAAGGCGTGGATGCAATTGCTTCACGGACGCTGAAAGACCTGCTTTCACGACTGACAGCGCGTGGTCTGACAGTCTTCCTGACCTCGCACGTCCTCGAGATCGTCGAACGTCTCTGCAGCGACATCGCCATCATCGCCCAGGGCAAATTACTCGCCTCCGGCTCGTTGAACGAGCTGCGAAAAGGCATCCGCCTGGAAGGTGACGGCGAGGGACCAGTCTCGCTCGAGGAATACTTCATTCACGTAGTTGGCGGCAAAAACAGCACGAATGAAGAGGAAGTGCTGCAATGGTTGAGGTAGTTTTCGACAGGATTTACAAGATTTTTCCACGATTGACCTGTGAATCCTGGCAAAATCTTGTCAATCCTGTCCAAACAAAACTCTTGGCCGTGGGCGCTCTAGTCAGCTAGAATCAAACCCGGTGAGTCTAGATACCACCGCCCAGAAGCTTTCCTGCCTGTTTTCCCAAGGCAAACTCGTTTCGCCTAGACGAGGTCCCCGTTTATGGATTCGAATGTTGGTCTCGCCATCCAGTGTGTTGGCGTCCTCCTGATCACGCTGCTTTCCATCTTCATCCGGTCGACAAACAAGAGCCAAGCTCTCAAGTACTGGACTGCCGCCTGGGTCATCCCGGCCGTTGCGGTCTCACTGATCCTGCCGTACGCCTCCCGCGAGCTTTTCGTGATCCACGCGGCGATTCTCGCCGTCTTGTTTCTCACAGCGCTTTTCACTTTGATGGTGTTGCGGGAGAGTGTGCGTCGTGAAATGGAAATGACGAACAAAAAGCTGCTCCAGGCGCGAGATCAACTCGAGTTGATGGTGCAGATGGATCCGCTGACTGAGGCCCTGAATCGACACGCATTCCATTCACTGCTCCGACGTCCTGAAGGAGGACGCGAGGAGACCGGCACCTCCGGCAGCGTGGCCGTGCTCGACATCGACAATCTCAAACCCATCAACGACACGATGGGACACACCACGGGCGACAGAGCGATACGTGCAGTCGCACGAGCGATGCGATCGCTGGTTCGCGCGGACGACATGCTGTTTCGTTGGGGCGGCGATGAGTTTCTGGTGCTGATGTTCAAACTGCCTCAGCCCGAGGCGAGCCGGCGCATGGAGAAATTGAACAAGATTCTGGAAGAGAACGGCGAGCGCTGGATCGGTATGCCACTCACCGTCACGGTGTCTTTCGGAGTCGCGGGATTTACCTCACTGACAGACCTGGGCCAGGCGATCGAACAGGCAGACAAAGCGATGTACGCTCAGCGCAACCACCTGAGAGGGCGTTCACAAAAGGCACAAAAGAGCACACAAAAAAGCACAGAATTGGTTAGATAGCAGAACTGGTTAGTTGGTTTTTTCTTTTGTGCCTTTTGTGCCTTTTTGTGGCTATGGTGCTTCGATGATCAGCTCGCGGCCGAATTGGAAGTTGGGTTTCTTCCGCCCTTTCATGTACTTCGCCGCGGTTTGTGAAAGCGACGTGATCAGGATCGGAAGCGCGATCGTCGCGTCACACGGAACGTAAGCCGTGTGTGCCCCGCGCGCCAGCTTCCCGTAAATCAATCCTTCATCAAACGACACTGCATTCGATCGTCCGCCAGGGTGTGGAGCGTCAGTCGAGATCTGAATCGCATACTTGTGCCCGTGATGATGTTCCTTTTGCATGAACGACGAGAGTGTCGCCTGTTGAATAAAACTCTTCGTCGTTCCACCGCCGAGATTGATGATTCCCGAGACTCGCGCGTTGATCATCACATTCATCATGTCGAGCACATCCTGAATGACGTCAAACAGGAAGTTGTTCTTTTTCTCGAATCGTCCGCCCGCGATGCCGACTGCAAGACCACTGTCGGCAATGGCCGGACAAAAGATCGGTACACGCGCCTTGTAAGCAGAAGTCAGCACACCATCTTCCGCCGCGATCTCGGCAAGCTCTCTGCCCAGCAGGTGCAGGAACTCACGCACTGAGTACGCGCGCGTCTGGTCCAACTGTTTTGAAAAATCACCAATCCATTCCTTCGCTTCTCGATATTCCTCGTCACTCGCAAGCAAGTCCCACATGCGACTGATCTGCGCCGACTCCAACTCCGCGTCGGTCATGGTTGGGTGAGCCTGAAAGTGATAACGCCCGAGTGTTTCGTGCAGATCGTGAAAGAGCAGAGAACCCGACAGGACCAATACATCGACGAAGCGATTCTTGATTACATAAGCCAGCAAACGGCGCATTCCCGCGGGGATCAGGGCGCCCGAAGCGGCCACCATGATCGTGGTGTTGTCGCCAAGCATGTCGAGCCAGATACGGTGCGCTTCGGCGAGCTGGCGGCCTCCGAAGCCTGTGCCTTCCATCTTTTCGAGGAGTCCGGCCACTGAACGATCGCGGTCCACCTGGACTGGCCGCGTGGGAGTGGTCAAATACTTCGATGCTTTTGGTTTTCGCTGAGTGACCATGCAGGTTGTTCAACCTCTCGAACTTAACGTTTCGATAGATATATTGCTGGTATTACATAATTAATAATCAGTCCTGCGCCGCGAACGCGTTTTAACTCCATTCACCGCGAGATACGTGTAAGCGTCATATTTCGACTCGTAGAACTGGGAGAGCTCGGCGCCGTCGGCCTCACTCAACTCTCCGTCTTTGACGCGACGATTGATCAGACGCCGGAAGCCGTCGTGCAGGAGACTGCGCTCGTAGCGCGCGCGCTCGGCAGCGGCGCCGACAGTCGTTCCCTTGATTACTTTCTTGATCAGAAAACCTTCCTCGTCGATGTGTATGTGTGCTTCGTGAGGCGCGCCGAACAGATTGTGATTGTTGCCCATCACCTCCTGGTAAGCGCCGACCAACATGAAGGCGATGTAGTAAGGTTCTTCCGGATTGAGATCGTGAAGCTCCAGCACCTGTTTCACGTCGTGCAGGTCCACAAACTTGTCGACCACGCCGTCCGAGTCGCACGTGATGTCACACAGCGTCGTGTATTCGGTTGGCGGTTTGTTCAGATGATGGATCGGGACGATGGGAAACAGTTGATCGAGCGCCCAGTGATCGGGCACCGACTTGAATACTGAAAAATTCGTCAGATACTTCGCGCATAGCAGACGTCGAAGATCGCCAAATTCTTCCGACACGTACTTGGCTTGCTGAGCGTATTTATCGGCACTCTCACAAATGTCCCAGAAGAGCACTTCACCTTTGGCCCGATCCTCCAGCGAGATCAATCCGAGATTGAACA
>Ga0105237_10000219_pt1 | contig 80715 bp, 59 predicted proteins | sample KBSC24metaG_FD_81520 | JGI IMG/M metagenome (GOLD analysis project Ga0105237, IMG submission 81520) | Corn rhizosphere microbial communities from Kellogg Biological Station, Michigan, USA - KBS C2-4 metaG | ecosystem: Host-associated > Plants > Roots > Rhizosphere > Soil | place: Michigan, USA...
CGGTGGTGAATGGTTCCAAGTTCACGTTCACGATCCCGGCAGGAGCGACGACGGGCAAGATCGCGGCGACGACGGCTGCCGGCACGGCAACCACCGGTTCGAGCTTCACCGTTCTTCCATAACGAAGACAGCGCTGAAACAGCTATAGAATCAAAGGCGGATCGGTATCCGCCAGCCTGCCCTAGCGAATGAATTCACGGGCTGGCAAGGTCACAAAGTCCGACATGCCCTGGCGGCTAAAGCCACGGGCTAGTAAGTTCACGAAGTCGGCCTTCGCCGACTGAAGAGTATGGCTTATGCCATTCTGCAGTGTCCGAAGGGACACTTCGTGACCTTGCCAGCCCGTGATTTTAATCTCCAGGGCAGTCTTTACCCTCTTAAAAACTCCCCAAAATCGGCCATTTCGGGCCGGCTATTCGGATCGATCCCTCGGGCTACGAGCTTGCGCGCTATCTGCACGGAGAAGCACTGGTCGCTCGAATGCTTTACACCGTATAGCGGCAGCAGCGCTTCCGCTTGTACCACCTTGACACCTGAAGGCGTATCGGCATGCGGTAGATCACCGGTGAAGACATCCAGGATGACCTTGACTGGCTTTGCGCCGTCGACAGTTTTCGTGTAGCGATGAAAGTCGTCGCTCTGACCATCGAACCGTGTCCAGGTCTTGTCGTATCCGCGCTCAGTGAGAATTGCCATCAGCTCCCACATCCTCTCGGGTGCGACAAACAGGTCGACATCCTTGTGATCATGTGCATGCTTCAGCTCGACATGTGGCGGGCTCATAAAATGCCATGCCCACCCTCCCGATACGATCACCAGCTCCTTCAATGCATCAATTTCGCCGGCAAGAATCGCAATTTCGTCGGCATTCCATGTTTCACCGTAGCGTTTTATGTTGTGCGGCGCTGCCATCGTGTGGCACCTCCTCATCCTCAGCTTTCTTCCTGTATCGCCACGCGACCGGCAAATGTGAGCGATGCTCCGTCACCCATTTATATGCTGTTTCGCCAAGGCGCGGAACGCCGGGAATATAGAGAAACGGAACGAGCGGAAGCAAGATCGGAATTCGCAGGGCAGCCTGCCGGAAGGCGTAGTAGCCGGCGTATCGGCGATTGCGCTCATCTATAGCGATCGCCGACTTCTCGGCATCCGCGAATGCGACGCCGCCGGTCTGAGCGAGCTGCTGTGGCTGATGGTAGTCCAGAAATTCGATCCTTGGGAAAGCATCGCAGAATTGCAGAATGAGCAGAACCGAACGGCAGAATTCGCATTCACCGTCAAAGAGTATGCGCAGCCGGGTCAAACGAATTGCGCGCGGCAGCCATACCCTGAATGCTTCGAGGTCGGACTGCTCAATGAAGGACAGGTAGGAGGCGATCATTAGAAAGGAGAACAGCGGCAAGTTCAGACTGTACTCAATCCCAAGATGCAACAGCACCCCGCCAGCCAGTACGGGCAGCCTCAAAGCAGGTATCCATACCAGGAGAGCCAGCGCTACCTCGATCGCAAGCGCGCTGTACGTGACAAAGTGTACAAACCAGAGATGATTGGCATCCATGAGCGGCACGGGAAAGCGGCTCAACTCGGGAAGCGACATGGGATAGTAGGCGGCGACTCCATTGCGCCATTGCTCTCCAAGCAACTTGGACGACGCCGTAACTGCATAGACGATTGCGACCTGGATCTGCGCAAGACGAAGCGGCCACGGCGCAACGCGCGGAGCCTCGTCATCCTCTTTCCCTCGCAAAATACGAAACAGGCGGTCCAGGGAGCACGATGCGCCGGATGGAGCAAGCAGAAGCAGGAAGACCATACATATCAGCACACAATCCGAGCCCGCAGTGTTCACGGCGGCATTGCGATCGTGGATCATGTTCAGGCCGATATAGACGATCAGTGTCGAAACTCGTGACCACAGGCCAACCGTCATCAGAAGCGCGGCAGCAACGAACACGGCCATGAAAGCCGTGATGAACCAATCGGAATGGAACGCATGCAGGAAGTTTAGCGGACGCGGCCCTGGCGCAGCCAGTGAATTCCAGGTGTCTGATATCGAGGTTGGAAACAGGCCGCGATCAGAGAACCATGCAAGCCGGTCTGGCCAGAGCTGAAGGCAGGAAACCGTCGCAAGAAGTCCTATTACAAGACGCAGCAGACCAAGAGGTCCGCTGGCCACCTTTTCAAACCAGAAACCATTCCAGACGCGTCTGATCCCCTTTAACATGGCGAGAGCGCCGCCTTTGCGCAAGAGGCTGCAATTGTCACCGGAGGTCCTCCGGATGAACATCCGCCGAATAGATCGACAGGCTCTGCATGGGCGGCACTGTTTCGCCCGGCGCGGGAATGAAACGCCAGTGCCGAACCAGCTCTACGTGAACGGGTGGATCGGAAGGACGGATATTGTTCTGCTGCGCGGCATAACGAACTGCGGCCGGCCACAACATACGATACTGATCCTGGTGCATGATCTCCACATACTTGCGCCAGCGCTCCTTGCCATATCGATCGGCATAGCCCAGTTTAGCCATACGGGGAAAATACCACGATCGCATTTCACCGCCGGCATATGTGATTTGGGCCTCTACGGAGACATCAAGCCGGTAAGGCTCAGGCGCAAACATCGCCCACCCTTGCATTAACCCGGTGCTGGTCATATACGGCCCCACAACCGGCATTCCAAGCATTGAAAGCGCAAAGTTCCGCGGCACGTTCCAAACGATCAGGGCAAACACATGCCACACGATAAAGATGTTGACGATCGCTCGCCGCCGGAACTTACGCCGAAGCCGGCCCACACGGCGTTTATACACAATCTCATGATCTTCTTCTGTCCGTTGCGCCATATCACAATCAAGTTCGATTCTTCAACGTCCTTTCCTCCTGACACAGATTCTTCAAGAAAATGAAAACATATTAATTTTACTTTGTATTGCAAAGTAATTACAAAATCAGTATACTTAGCGAGTAATTATGGAAGAAAAAGCTTTGACTAAGCAGCCGGCCTTTGCCGCGAGATTGATCCTGCTTTCTGTGGTACTGGGATTGGCAGGGAACATTCTCTTTCACGGCGCCGACGGAATGGGCGTAAATTGTCTGATCTGGTGCGTCTGTCTGTTGTGGGGTGTGGCGGCGCTCTGCAAATATGGCGGCATTCCCCGGCGAGCTCAAAATATGTGGCTTGGCGCTCTCATGCTCATTTGCGGTATTTTGCCGGTCCTCCGCGATTCGAGCACAATGCGATCCGGTGATTTGAGCACGGGCCTTCTCATCGCAGGACTATTTGCGGCGTTTTTCCGTAACGACAATGTCGCTGCCGCCGGCGTGCTGGATTACATGCGGGCATGCGGGATAACGACTATACATTCCGTTGTGCTCCCCATCATAATCAGACAGCATCTGGATTTCTCTCTCATAAATCGCAATGGATGGTCGCGCCGGGCCAATTCAGTTGTCGTAGGTATCGCGATTTCTCTACCCCTGCTGATCGTTTTCGGCAGCCTGTTCATGGCTGCCGATCCCGTCTTCGCGCACTTCGCTCACGTCTTAACGTCATGGGATATTTCGAAACTGTGCAGGCATATCGGGACTATCGCCGTGATTGCCTGGCTCACAACAGGCTTCCTGCGTCTGGCGCTTCTCGAGAATGGCGCTATTGAACCTCTGCCTGTGCCCGGGTCGATGCTGGGAAAAATCGAAATCGGCATGGTCCTGGGCCTCTTGAATGCCCTGTTTGCAGCTTTCGTGGCCGTTCAGGTGCAATACCTGTTCGGCGGCAAGGCCCACGTGCTGGCTACGGTCCATCTAACCTATGCGGAATACGCCCGCAAAGGCTTTTTCGAGCTGGTCTGGGCGATCGGATTGACATTGCCCGTCCTTCTGGTACTCCATCAACTGACACAACGCACCGATAAGGGAGCCGACTGGACTTACCGTATCCTGTCGACTCTTCTGGTTGCCCTGCTCTCGGTTGTGATGGCCAGCGCCGTTATGCGCATGCTGCTCTATGTGGACGCCTATGGACTGACCGAACTTCGCCTATTCACCACGGCGGCCATGGGATGGTTCGGGCTGGTCTTCTTGTGGTTCGTAATCACGGTGCTGCAGGGTAAACGGGAGAGGTTTGCAGTGGGAGCGCTGGCGACAGGAGTGGCGGCGCTTGTGATTGTGTATCTGATCAACCCGGACGCGCTGATCGCTCGAACAAATCTCAAGCTTGCTGAGCGGACGCATCACTTCGACGGATGCTACGCCACAAGCCTGAGCGCCGATGCCGTTGGGCCGCTCGTCAACAATATTGCGAACGTCCCGGCGGATCAGCAGGGCATCGTGGCCTATCAACTGCTTCACAAGTGGTCAGCAGCGCCGTCAGATTGGCGATCCTGGAATGCTGGCCGTATCACTGCCTGGAACAGCGTCCAGCAGCACGTTATCAAGCTGCGTGAGTACGCCGCTCCGGTAACGGAAGATCCGTGCAAGATTGAAGAAGAGTAAGGTGGAGCTTCTTACAACCCATCATACTTGGAGTAGTTTTGCTCCGCCCAGTAATCGGCGGGTTCTTTGGCAACGTATTCGATGCGGGTGATGTGCTTGATGTTTTTCAACCCAAGCTTCATCGGCACTACCAATCGAAGTGGCGCGCCGTGCCCGAAAGAGATCGGTTTGCCGTCGAAGTGGGTGGCGAGCAGTGATTGGGGATGGTGCGCCGTCGGCATGTCGATGGAAACGTAGTAGTTGTTCTCGTTGGAGTCGGCGCTTACCTCGGAAACCATCGAAATCCACTTTGTGCCGTCCGCGGGCGGATATGCCGCCACCAGGTCTGCAAGACGTATACCGCCCCACCATGCGATAGCGCTCCATCCCTCTACACAAACGAGTCTCGTCACCTGCTCGTAATGCTTAAAACGCTTGGTCAGTTCAGGCAGCGTCAGGACAACTTCCTTGCCGGATTTCAGCCCTGCAATGGTCAGGCCCCAGTCCGGGATAAAGCTATCGTCCGGCGGAACGACATCCGTCTGAACGAGGAAGTTTGATTTGGCCTGGGAACGCGGATAGACAGGCACTTCGCGAGTAGGCGAAAAGAGCGCTTCGGCAACGTCGTCGTCGAATGTCAGGACACGCCCCAGAAACTTCTCCTTGCGCTCAGCGGTAAGGCCGGCGCGAGCCGCGAATGTATCCAGGCGGTGTACTCCAGAAGCGCTGAACAGCCGATCGTGCGTCTCCTGCGGAAGCAGCCACCACAACCCCGTAGCAGCTGCGGCAGCCCCCAGGCCGTAAAGCAGAAAGTCGCGGCGGGTCTGCAGTTTGAGCTTGCGCGCCGGTATCGTGAACTCCTGCTCCGGAAGTTCGGTAAACGGCCCGGGCTTCGAGGGAGATGATGTAGATTCCTTGGAACCCTGTGTCGAAACTGGAGCGCCGCCGTCCGCAGCCTTCGGCTTAGCCTCTGTGGGGGCCTCTTCTCCGACTCCGGGCACGTAATCGTCCTTCAGGAGAGGAAACTCGGTCTCAGGCTGGTTAGGCTTATTGTCGGCTGTCGGCATGACTGCTGATCTCCACGATTCAATGCGGTTCTGCTCCCTTTAACGACTGAGCCGCGTCACTAAGTTCCATGACCTTTTCGGTATTGCGCGAATAGTTGCCGGTATATCGACACGAAAGGCTCCACCACTTTCATGGCGGAGCCGATTGCTCGTGAATAATATGGCAGATTTTTATGCTCTAGTTCTTAAAGTTTGCATAGTTCGGAGAATTGGGATCGACGCCAAGGGGATCTACAGCATCCTTAGCTTTGATTGCAGTGCTCTTGAAGTACTTGACGTGTCCATCCACGAAGGCAATATTCTTTCCGGCCGTATGCGGTCCGGGCTTTGTATTATCGCTATCGTCTATGGCTTCCTGCACACGGCTTACCCAGTCCACCCCACCGGTTGTCCATGTGACATTATTGCCTTTGTCCATCAGCATGAATGTGCTGCTTGGATTGCTGCACGCCGCCAGCGCCTGTCCCGCCCCAAACTCGTCCCAGGAGTAGGCGATATGATCTCCCGCATGGTTGTTAAATGTCGCGCTGTTGGCCCAGAGCGAATAGTTTTCGCCATTCAGATTTGGAATATCCAGATACTTAGACGTCATGTCCGGGCACCGCCAGATGGCGATACTCTTTGTGTAAGGATAGGTAGCATCAACAGGATGCAGCCCCAGCGGATTGTTGCCGTTCCAGGCTGAATACGGCATGCACTCCTCGTTATCCTCGGTGTACTGCATATATCCAAGGGCAAGCTGACGAAGGTTTGAGGCGCAGGTTGTCTGCCGCGCCTTCTCACGTACAGTGGCGAAGACCGGGAATAGAATTGCGGCAAGGATCGAGATGATCGCTATAACGACGAGCAGCTCGATGAGCGTAAATGCGCGAGTATTAAGTTGTGATGTGGGTTTCATATGCGCTGTTTGGATCCTTGTTACGGACGCTTGCTTCATTATATCAGGAATTCATATGGAATGGACCGTTCAGCGTTGAAATCCACATACTCATCTACAGCTCTATTGTGCAACTTCCTTCAATATTTTTACTGCGCCATCGCTATAGAGCATTTGCAGTTGCTCCTCGATTACTTTCACGAATACCTCATTGTCTGCGAGGTCACCGAAGACCTGGCGGATACTGAGAACGGGGCGCGGATCAGCTTGGCCGGACACGGCTGCAGTGTGAAGTTTTTCAGCAATAGGATCTTGAATGGGGATCTCATTTCCCTGCTCATCGCGACCGCTCAGAAACCGAATCCAGGATGCGACACACAGCGCCAGGCGGCTATAATCCCCACCCCGCGCAATCTGCTCGGTAATTGACGGCAGGATGAACTTCGGCATCTTCGATGAACCGTCGAGGCAGATGCGAAGGACCTGATCCCGTATCCGTGGATTGGAGAAGCGCTGGATCAGCGTGCTCTTGTATTCCACGAGATCGATACCCGGAACCGGTTGCAGCAGCGGTGTCACCTCTTCATCCATCATCCCCTGGATATACCGGCGGAACAGCGGATCGTCGATGACTTCGTTAATGTACCGGTAACCGGCAAGGTAGCCAAGATAGCCCATCGCGGAATGGCTCGCATTCAGCAGGCGGATCTTCATCATCTCATAAGGATGGACGTCGGGCACAAACTGCGCCCCGGCAAGCTCAAGCGGCGGGCGGCCGTCGACAAACTTATCCTCGATCACCCACTGGCGGAACGGCTCGCACACGACCGGCCACTCGTCCTCAATGCCGAACTCGTCTGAAAGCAGTGCGCGGTGCTCGTCCGTGGTCTGTGGCGTAATTCGATCGACCATGGAATTGGGGAATGTCACATTTGCGGAGATCCACTCGGCCAGTGATGGATCCTGACGCCCGGCAAAGGCAAGGAGCGTCCGCCGCGCAACGTTTCCGTTCGACTGCAGATTGTCGCACGAGAGTATTGTGAACGGCTGAATGCCTAAATCTTTGCGGCGGCGAAGACCGGCCGTTAGGTAGCCGAATGCGCTCCGTGGCCGCTCTTTGTTTGTGAGATCGTGCTGAACATCCGGGTTATCGAACTTGAACTCTCCTGTGGCATCGTCGATGTTATAACCGCCCTCGGTAATCGTAAGCGACACGATCCGTGTGTCCGGCGACGCCAGAACCTCAATAACGGCTTCAGGATCGGAAGGACCATGAAGATACGAGAGCATCGAACCGATCACGACGGCATCGTCCCCATCGGCATCGCGCGTGACCAGCGTATACAGGCAGTTCTGCCGCTCCATAATATCCCGCATGCGCGCATCGGACGGAAGGATGCCGCAGCCGATTATGCCCCAATCGCTGCCCCCCTCTTTCGAGAGCAGATCATGGATATAGGAGCATTGATGCGCCCGGTTGAAGCCACCCACCCCGACGTGGACGATCCCTGGCCGAACGGCGGCGCGATCATAGGCGGGAACGGGAATGCTGGCGATATCGGACAGTGTATTTTGCGATAGCTTAGTCATAACAGGATTACGGCGCTCCTCTGCGTCCCAGATTTGCCATAGCGTACCCATCGCAGAGATAAGTCGATCCTATTGTTTGGCTGAACTGCCGTTGGATCTATTGAGCCGCGGCATGGCCGTGACCTTGCCTTCTATGCTGGAGAAATAGACGTTGTTCTTACCTACCGTGACCCAATCCAAGAGAGATATCTCGACAGGATGCCATCCTAAGCGCGCGCCGGTGGCAAGGTCAGCAGCATAGGCATTTTCGTCACCTATGAAATACATGAGACCATTATCGAAGGCCGGGATAAGATCGCCATTATGCTGCGGCATGGAGAGTCTCTCCGTGATCTGGGCAGAGGGAGACCAGAGCATTCCATTCTCCTGCTCCGTCCACTCCAAGGCCCAGCCGCCGGAGCCGCCGAATAGCGCATCGTTGATTGTCGCGTGCTGCGGGTGTTGATGATGGGCTGTTATCTTGCCGGTAGCCGAATCCAGAATCTCAAGGTCCTTATCCACGTACAGCAGCAAATGGGTGCTGTCGAGTACAACCGGATGATTGTCGACCGGCCGTCTTTCCGAGTTGTTCTCATTCGCTTGATCGAGAGGATAGGACCTGCTCCAGATTTCGTCGCCGGTAGAAGCGGTTATGGCATGGACGACACTATCGCTGGTCGTCAAGAAAACGCTGGAACCGATCACTGCCGGTGGACGTGACACTTGCGAATCACCGCCGCAGACCTGCCAGTCCTTCCTCCAGATGCGCTTTCCGGTGTTGGCATCGAAACCGGCTATCCAAGCATTGTCTTCCGTTGCGACCACCACTTCACCTGATTGAACCAATAAAATTGCTCCGGGAGGATTAGCTTCTGCATTCGCAAGGCTGCCTTCGTCCATCGCTGACTTAAAGATGATCGTCCCTGTTGCCGGATCGATGCCGATTACCTGCCCGGCAGCCGATGCAAATAGACGTCCCGAGCTTGCGCTTGCGAGGCCACTGATATTCCCCAATGGAAGGCGCCACTTTTCGGCGCCTGTGGCGGTGTCGAGACCGGCGAGGCCGGCATCGTCAGGGCTCTTTATGTATGGCAAAGCGAGAACCGGCCCCGCTTCGATCGGAATGGCCATAGTGCGGCCGCTATCAGACATATCCAGGTCAACACCCATATCGTATGTCCAGATAGTGTCCCAAGACGCTCCGCGCTTAGATGCGATCTCCTCAGTTGCGCGCTGCAGCAGACGGCCGGAGTCTTGCGAAGCTATTTCCGAAGCCTTGCTCCGTTCATCAGTAAGGATTGCCAGCGCATTTTCCGGCTGTGCTGCATCCAGCATAGCCTGAGCGGCAACCTGAGCGGCCAGCGCTGCGGCATGAGTTCCGGGATATGTTGCAATCGTGTATCTGGATCGTTCCACGATAGTGCTGATATTGATATCGGCGCTAAACGAGATCTGCTGATCCGAGCTGCCCAGGCACGACCGAAGCTTCAAGATGGCAGCGTCGAGTTCCGGGCCGGGCTTGTCTCTATTTATAATTGCCACAAGCTCCGCCAGTCCATTTGGAAAGTCCGGCTCCGATTTTGCCGCTCCATTTAACCGCAGCGCTGTTTGAAGCTCGAAAATGGCAGGTGAACTGGAGGCCGATGCGAGAAGAGGCACGGCAAGCTTCTGAACGCAATCGGGATCTGCATTGATGAGCGCTTTGATGACAGCCGCCGCTTCGGCTGGATGCCGCTTGATATACCCTTTTGACGTGGCCAGCGCATACTCGTTTGTCAGCTTCTTCGGTGGCGATCCCATCCCCATCGAAGCAGAGTATCGGGCAAGTAATGCTCGCAGGGCCGTTTCCTGATTTATTTCGAGAGTAATCTTCATAACGCTCACCGAGACCTCGGAGGATAGACGGCTTTGCAAATCCTCTTCCGGCATTCGCTTGATAATGGCCAACGCTCCCGCGGCATCTCCGCGGTTGTATAAATCTTCCGCGCGAGTAGCCATGGCGGGAGGAGTGCCTGCAAATTCTTTTTGCAGGATGCCTCGAAGCCGCAACGCCTCTCTTTGATTGCCGGTTTGACTATACAGGGATTGCCCCATCCAGAGTCCGACCGGCGCCAGCTTACTCTTCGGGAACAGCCGATATATGTCGGCGTACTTGGCTGCCGCAAGTGCCGGCGATTCAGTAGATTCGGCCAGCACCTTCAAGCGCAAGGGTTCGCGATTGAAGTCGGAGTATGTTGTGAACGAGTAGACCATCCCCTCACTATCATCCGCGTTTTCTCCGGATACAAGAAGCGCCTTTTGAAGCCATATCGCCCGCTCCAACTTGCCGGACGTCCAGAGTGCGCGAACGCGCTCGTCTCGATATCGGGAGAGGCCGGATCGAAATTTGAACGCCGGATCAAGCTCAAATCGCCTACCCAGATTGGCGGCGCTTTTTAAAAGCGTTAGAACAGCATCTGTTTTGCTCTGAAATACCACGCCGGATAGATACGGCTTCATCTCAGCGATCACTTGATCTTCAGATGTTGAGGGCGTGCGTTCGAGTAATTCGGCCAGTAAGGCGGCTTTCAAGGCCGGAGAATGCAGCGATTCCGCGATAGCGGGCAGCTGACTAAGCCGGCTTTCCCGTCCAACATTGATACTTGAGGCATCGTTTTCAACATCTTCCCATGGCTCAGGAGCGTCGTTGAGACCGCCTGAAAAGCCGGAGAGGGAATTCATGGCGGCGGCATATTTCAGCACTTCATGCGTCTCATGTCCATGACATGCTGCTGTCGCTCGGTCGAAGTAATCCTGCGTCAGGCCATGTCCAGGATCAGAAGGCGCAAGCATCAGTTTCACCAGTTGACGCTCTAGGGACGGCCGGTTTGCATCGGCGGCATTGAGCTCCTCTACTTTGCCGATCATATCAACGACCGTCTGGCGTGCCTTATCTCTCTGGCGGATAAATGCCTGATTTTTGCGTGTGCGCGCATAAAACAGACGTGATACAAGATATGCAGCCTCGTCGTACGCCTCTCCTCCCGGAAGTGACCTGCATTTAAGGAGTTCCTGGTACGCATTGGCGGCATCCTTGTGATCCACGTAGTAATTCCCGATCCTGAGCTGCGCATCCGTCGAGATATCGGTATTGCGGTTCGCATCCACAACACTGTGCAGCGTGGTCAATGCCTCCGTATCCTTGCCGTCCAAAAATAATTGCTCAGCTTGGCGCAGCCCTTCACGCGCAGCCCACGAAGCTCCATCCCGCGGCGCGACAAACTGCGATGTCCACCCGGGGCGCTGCACGGCACTATCCTTCGCAGTCGCCATGGTTTCCCAGTAACTGTCGGTAAGACGCTGTCCATCCTGACGGACGATCTCGTAGTAGGATTGCGTCCATCCAAGGTATGCAACAGGATGCGCAGGGTCCGGAATGACCACGATAGGATGGAAAGCGCCGGCTGCGACATGCAGCGTTTCCCCATTCTCCCCCGTAGCCACATCGGCAACCATCGGACGAGTCCTAAGATTAAAACTCTCAAGCCAGGCGCCGAATGTCGCGGCTCGCCGGGATTGCGCACTCGTAACCGTTCCGGCAAGCTCCGCCTTTGCCATCTCCGAGAATGCTCTGCACTCCGACGCAAACTCTCGCAGATCCTTTGCGCTTCTGTTTGGTATTCCAGCCGGTTGCGCAAGTGTGTTGCGCAGATTGTCTGCAAGGGCACCCAGGGCATCGAATACGGCGGGAGTCGCTTCGACGAGAGCCGGATGTGGTTCTTCGATGCCCAGAGTCTGAGCATATGTTTGCGACGCCTCCAGAATTGCATCGTGCCGCAGCTGCGCCCAGCTGCTCAGGGCGGTGCTTGTCTGTTTTGCCTCCCATGCCTCTGACTGCATAAATGCGGGAGCGCGCGGATCCCTCTTGGCAAGCGCAGACAGCGCTCGATACCATAGACCTGCCCCACCCTCCGGCGTTGCATATCGCGGCGCAAGGGCATTAACAGCTGCGATGATCTTGTCGCCGTTTGGCTCTGCGGCAAGTATGCGCCGGGGTTGTTCAAATCCAAGAGCCGCCGCAACTTCCAGGCCGGACGGCAAACTGCGGTTTGGGATCGCCGGATTCACTGTGGATTGGAACTCCAGGCTATCCGGCAAGGCAATATCCGGCAGCAGAGAGACGATTTGGTCAGGAAAGTCCTGCCCAGGGCCGGTATAGCGTGTATGAACAAGGGCTTTCGGGTACCTGGAAGCTGCCAGTTCCCGGCGCAAGGCTGTCATCGCCGCAGGCGGCGTGGCTCCTTTAAGCGTCCATTTTAAGCCGAGAAGCTTGTCTTCGGCATTTATGATCTGCTCAATGGAAACGGCATTTGGCGAGCCGAACAACACTGACCGTACATTATTGATTTGGAGAATAGCAGCCCGAGCGCCGGGAGCGCCCCTCAGAACCGACGCCATCACAACGGCATCGTGCAACGAATCATCACCATTGTTCGAAGGTGGCGAGGCCGGCCAGAAATGGCGGGAAAGGTACATAGCAGCCCGAAAGTAACGTGACAGCTGCGGCGTGTCAGTATAGAAGCCTCTCACCGTGTACTGCGTGTAGTCGTCTCCAGGATATGCTTCTGAAACTTTATGCTCCTCAATCAGCCGCGCCTCATTGGCCGCCGCGTCTTTCAAATCCGCCGGGGCTTTCACGGCAGCTCCAAGCAACTGAGCGGCTGTCAAAAGACAGATGGTATTTCGCTTCAGGGCCTGCTGCGCAACCGGATCGTTTGCGCCGGCCAGCAGCTTAACGTTTACTGCCGCCAATTCCGATACCGCGCCGCCCAGTTTTGGAGCCAGAACATTCTGTTCGGTATCTTCCTGCATGCGGCGGTGCAAAGCCGACCAGAGCGCAAGCATAGCATCTGACGTGACATACAAATGCGGCGCAACGCCGTGATGCGAATAGGCATAATAAAGATTTGACCGGCCGGCTGTGTCCAGAACAACAAAGCCGTTCTGTATTAGCATCTTATCGGCGGCATCGTCCATTGGAACAAGGCTGTGGATTTCAGCGATGTTCGAAGGAGTGGGAAAACCATTCGCCTTATCGGCCGCATAGGAATGACCGGCGGAAGCGATAAATGTGAATGCCGTTAGTATCGTCCGAAAGCGGATATGGGAATTGTTCATTTTACGATTTCAAAAGCCAGGGAGAGCGTAGCGCCGGCCTCGGGAGTGTCGGCCACGTAAACTCGCACTTCATACATGCCGAGCTTATCCAGCGGATATGCCGACCGTAGATTGACAGTGCCTGCAAGCGCTTCTTCAAGTGTAGCCAGCATCTTCGGAGATCGATCAGACGCTATTTCTGCAATGGGGATTTTAGGCTTTACCTCGGGCCATTCAAATTTAACGGTTTGCGTTTTCACTTGATCCGGCTGCCGGAATATACCGATACTTATACTGGCGGCTTCATCAAGACGTCCATCCTTGCCTTGCATCAACAAATGCGTGCTTACGGCTCGGTCTGTTCCCAATCTGTTTCTAACTTTCACTTGAAAAGCCGGAAGCGATCCAACTTTAAATCGTGGAACTTCTCTGCCTGCGATGCCTTCAAAGCCAATTGAGTAGTCCGTTGAGTTATTGAACGCTTTCCAATTCGGACTGCGGAAGAGCAGTTCAATTTTGTCGGCAGGGATTGCCGCCAGCATTCCTGGGCCAGCAAATCCGTAGAAGCGTTTCCAAGAACCGTCAGGTTGTTTTTGTTCTTCAATTTGCCATACTGCGCCCAAACTGGCATAAGTTGATCGCCTCCAACGAACGGCCTCCGATTCACCGGGCACATCCTGTGCTCCGATAAATCGCGCGGGCATTGGCGCAATCCCCTTGACAATACGAACCGTTCCCGCCAGCGAGAATATTGCCCTGCCTTGAGCGACTTCCGGTTCGGAAGCCGGATGATCCAGAGCAGGAAACCTTAAGTGAACCAGAGGGCGGGATGGATGCGAATCTAAAAATAGCCTGCTGAATTCTCCAATGCCGGCAATCCTGAATAGATCTTCGTTTGCCGGATCCCAGCGATATAGATCTCCATATAGATTGAGCCGCTGGATCATTACCAGGATCACGGCATCCCGCTTCTCCATAGACCATGCAAGATCATACTCAGGCATTCCGTCATTCAACGAAAGCTCCTCTGCAAACTCATCGCACCACCGTTCGATGACTTTGCGCGTCGCGCCAGTCCGAGGCGAAGGGAGATTGTGCTTATCCGCTTTTGATGACGGCAGACGCGTTGAAGCCGGAGTTTCCGTAATCTCAGTTGTTCTGAGAGGCTTGGGATCGCGGAGCTGCGTGATAAGCGCCTCCCGCACGGTCGCAAAACCTAACGCCGGAGTTCGTTGTCCCAGTTCAAACGAAGGCGTAAAGCGGTGAAATGGATTGGCGAGGGCAGGAGAATGTCGATCATGGGTAAGCCAACGAACCGCAGGTTCCGATTGCGGATCATCCGGCCACCGCCAGAATGGCTCGTACAACTCAACCATCGAGTAGTCGGGGCCTTCATTTGCACGCCCGGATTTCAGCCATTCCACATACTCTGACATAGCTTTTGGATCATGTAAAGACAATCGCGCCAGGCTCATACTCACAATGAGATCATTCAAAGTGGTTAGCATGAGATAGCCGGTATCTGTATGCCCATCTGAAACTCCCTGCGCCTCGCGCGAGCAAGCCTGCAATGAAGCCAGGGACGCATTTTGATCCCAGCGATATAGGGCCAGGGCAATATAGCTTGCATAAGAAATACGCTCACTATCCTCCAGAGGCTGACTTCCCGCTAGAATGCCGACAACTCTGCGCTGCAGCATCTCCGTGACACTCGGCGCGCGCCGATCTCGAAGGGATCTGCCACGTATCAGATCATCATTGTAGGGAGAATGCGGCGAATACCCTTGTACGCCGTCTTCAGTCATTTGCAGTCCAGGCGGAGCGACGAGCTGTATCGCTGCAGCAGCCCATTTCTTAGCGCCGGCTTTCTCATTGATCAAGGTTTTATAGAAGACCTCAGGCGATGCCGGATCTAACGACGCACGCGCGCTTTGAGGATCGCGTGAAATCGCTGCCTGTGATCCTTTCTTAGCGTTCGCACCGTCTGCATAACTTCTCTGAATAGGGCAACACGATAATAAGGCCGGCAGTACACAGATGAAGATTTTGCAGGTCCTATAAGATGATCGCGAATCGTAGTGTATCATTGGTAAGACAATTCGGACCGAAGGGACAGGTTACCTGCTTGATGAAGATATTTAATGCGATGACGCTCAGAACAGATTGTGCTTTTTGGTATGAGCAACTAATACCATTCCATGATATCGCGCCCATGGATTAATTAAGCCGCGGCATGGCCGTAACCTTGCCTTCTACAGTGCAGAAATAAACATTGTTCTTACCGAGTGCTACAAGGTTCAGCCGTGATGATTCCACCGGATACCATGCCAATGTCGCGCCCGCAACCAGATCCATGGCGCAGGCGCAGCCATCTTGGAGGAAATATGCCCGTGCCTCATCAAACGCAGGGATCAATTTCGCGTTTACTTGATAAGCAGTAAGAATATGTATAAACGGGCTTAAAGGCGACCAGCCCGCCGCGCCCTGATCGAGCCACTTTATGATGAAGCTCGCTGATCCCGCAAACAGTGCCGCACTGATCTTTGAGTTCGTGGGAGGCTTATAAGTGGCTATTATTTCCCCCGTTGCCGCGTCCAGCAGGTAGAGTTCATCTCTCTCATCCACGATCAGACGCGAATCATGGAGAGCGATCGGATTGCTGCCGACAGGCTCAAGCCATCTCCGATGTCCGGAACGTTCATCTGACTGCTCTTTTGCAAACGAACGCTCCCAGATCTCTTCTCCACTCACCGCATTCAAGGCGTGCACAACGCTGTCGTTGGTTGTCACAAATACCGTTTCGCCGATGACGGCGGGTGGATGCGACATACCTGCCCCACCCCGGCAAACCATCCAGGATTTTCTCCACAGCCGTTCGCCTGTATTCGCATCGAATCCCGCTAGCCATGCATTGGCTTCCACCGCAACGATTACATCTCCGGCCGGCGAAAGCGAAATCTCGCCGGGTGGATTGAACTCGGCGTTGGCAAGGCTGCCTTCGTCCATTGCGGATGCGAAATCGATCTCTCCTGTCTCATGGTTGATCCAGAAGATCTCGCCGCCGGCCGCGGCGCACAGGCGCCCTGCTTCAGTCAGCGCCAATCCTGATACAACGCCAAGCGACAGCCTCCACCGCTCTTCGCCGCCGGCGATATCCAGACCAATGAGGCCCGCTCCTTCAAAATACGTATCGTAAGTCGCAGCGAGGATCTGTCCGGCTTCGACGGGAACCGGGGCGCTATCTCTATGCCGCGGTATGAAACTCATGTGAACCTGCATATCGAGCGTCCAAACCGGATGCCAGGGGCGCGTCAGCTTGGCGGCGATCTCCATTTCAGCGCGCTTACGGATAATCTTGAACTGCGACAGCTTGCGAGCGCCAACCCGATCGTCCATTAGTATTGCAAGCGCCTCTTCCGGCTGCGAATTGGCCAGCATACCCTCAGCAGCAATGGACGCCGCCAGAGAGGCCACAGACGTTCGAGGGTAACGCTCCAAGATGTGCGTCGCCCGATGCACTATCGTACTCAATCCAAAGGATCCACGCGCTGAACTGGACTGCGATACCCCAAGACATATCCGTAGCGCTTCCTCGGCATCCTGGAAAGTAGGGCCGGAAGATTCCAGAGCGAGCACGATCCACTCAAGGGCTTGTTGGAATAAGCCGGGTAACCGCTCTCCCATCTCTTGTCGATACTTCGTTCGCAGCGTTGCAACAGCCTCAGTCGCCGGGGCGGCCGCAAGAATTGGCATAGCCAGCTCATATTTGGAATTGCGATAGGCATCGATGAGAAAGTTGATCACATCTGCGGCCTGACTGGGGTTGCGCTGAATGTATTCCATCACCACAGCGATGGCATAATCGGAGCCGATATCTCTTGCAGGCGCTTCTAAACCGCCGGCCTCAGCGAAGCGGGTCAGCATTGGGCGCAATGCCACATCCCTGGATACTTTCCATTCCAACCTGCTTGCGACATACGCGGGCTGCGAAACCGCGCCGGTCTGACGCACTTCTTCCATGATGCGCCCGAGGATCGATAGCGCCGATACGGCATCTCCCATGTGATACATATCTTCAGCGAGAAGAACAAGCGCCTCAGGCGTTTCAGGAAATGCATCTTGCAAGAGACTCCGGACGCGCGTTACGTCTTGAAAATCGAACGCGATCCCATAATGCTCCAGAGCTTGCCATAGACCCGGGAGTGCGAGCTTGCTCATAGGATAGCGGCGATAGATTTCTTCGTAAATCGCCGCGGCCTTAGAAGGGTTGGCGTTGCTCAAGATATCGGCCGCAACTCGCAGTCGCAACGGCTCATGGTCAAAATCATCGTATCGCTCGAATTCTTCAACCCTGAACTTCATGGGACCAAGCTCGTGCTCATCAGGACGGCATAGAGCGCGATAAAGCGCAACCGCGTCCTCAAGCTTTCCTTCGCCCCAAAGCGCCTGAGCGCGTTCCATTTCAAGCTGTTGAGGATCTTTGAGGGCAAATCTCGCCAGCTTGTCTATCATGCCTGCACGCGGAGCAACGCTCGCCGGCTCATCGGCCAAGGCGTGATGAGGCATGTCGCGCAAAACACTCAGCAAAAGATGCCTGGCTTCATTGTATGAGGAACCGCCCGGGAGAGACCGGCAGTTCAGCAATTCCCGATAGGCAGTCTCAGTATCCGAATGATCCAGATAGTATTTGCCTATTTGCAGCTGCGCTTCCGTGGATACATCCGTGCTGCGCTTCTCTTCCACCACCCCACGCAAAGCCTTGATTGCATCCTCATCCTTGCCGTCTAGGAATAACTGTTCTGCATTTCGAAGTCCCTCGCGCGCCACCCATGCCGGTCCATCCAATGGGGCAACGAACAGCGATGTCCATGAGGGTCGCTGCGGGACCGCGTACTTGGCAGACGACATCTTCTCCCATGCTTCATCGGTAAGGCGTTCGCCGTTACGACAAACGATCTCATAGTAGGATTGAGTCCATCCATAGTACGCAGTAGGATGATCGGGATCCGGGATAACGATGATAGGCCGGAACATTCCCGCGGCGGCATGCAGCACTTCACCGTATTCGCCGGTAGCCACGTCCGCAATCACAGGACCAGTCTGAATGTCAAACTTCTCAAGCCATTCCCCAAACTTAGAAACACGATTAGATAGATCCTCGGCAAGCCGCCCCTCAAGCTGATGCGCAGCGGCTTGGGAGAACAGACGGCACTCATTTGTAAACTCCGTGAGATCGGAGGAACTGCGCTGTCCAATTCCGCCATTCTCGATGAGTTTCTCGGAAAGCCTGTCGGACAAATAGGCCATTGCATCGAAAAATGCAGGGTTAGCTTCAACGATGGCGGGCGGCGGCTCAACAATACAGGCCAATCGAGCATATGTCTGCGATGCCGCTAAGATGGCATTGTGACGGAGCTGAGCCCAGCTGCTCAGCGCGGTACTGGTCTGTTTGGCTTCCCATACGGCAGATTGCATAAATGCCGGCGCTCGTGGATCGGTCTTGGAGAGCGCCGACAGGGCTCTATACCAGTAGCCAACACAATTATCGCCTGCCGTGTAAGTCGGTGAAGCATTCTCAACAACCGCTGCAATCTTCTCGCCGTGAGGTTCGTCCGCAAGGATTTGCCCGGCTTGGCCAAATCCGAGCGCAGCGGCAACCTCAACTCCTGACGGCAAGCTGCGGTCTTCGATGGCCGGGTTCACCGTGACCTGGAATGCGACACTATCCGGCAGGGCAATGTCCGGAATAAGCGAGACAATTCGATCAGGGAAATCCTGATCTGGCCAAATCGAGCGTGTGTGAACTTGAGCCTTCGGATATTCGGACGCCGCCAGTTCACGGCGCAAAGCCACCGTTGCGTCTTCCGAAATCGCGTGAGTCAAAGTCCAGTCAGGTTGGAAAAGCCTGTCCAGCGCCTGGATGATCTGCTCAATGGATATCGCATTAGGTGAACCGAACAAGGCAGATCGTGTCGCATTCATCTGAGCGATGGCACTTCGTGCAGCAGGCGCAACGCGCACAACCGCTGCCATCGTTACAGCATCGTGCAGCGGATCAAAAGCGAACTTATGGTGCGATGATTCCACCGGCCAAAAGCGCCGTGACAGGTACATCGCCGCCTGGAAATATCGAGATAACTGGGGCGTATCCGTATAGTAACCCCGGACCGTGTATTGCGTGTAGTCTTCACCGGGGTACGGTTCGTTTACCGAATGGTCGCGAATGCTTAACGCCTCATTACGAGCTGCCGCCATCAAATAGTCAGGAGCGTCTGATTCGATTTCAACCAGGTTCGCCGCCGTCAACAGGATGATCGCAACTCGTGTTAAAGATTGTCTCTCGATCGAATCCTGCGCTTTCGCCAGCAACTCAATGCTCATTGACGCCAGTTCAGATATCGCTTCGACTAATTTCGGCGCAAGAACATTCTGCTCCATATCCTGTTGAATACGGAGGTGCAACGCATACCAGAGAGCAAGCACGGCATCCGAAGTTACAAAGAGATGTGACGGCGCGCCGTAGTGCGGATATGCATCGCAGAGATTAATTTCTCCCCTGCTTTCCAGCACCACAAAACCGTTACGCCGAAGCATTGCCTCGGCGCTTTCGTCCAGCAGAATGAGGTTTTTGATTTCTTGAGTAATCGGCGAAGGCAAACCATTTTGCGGCAAGGCGGCTCGATTTTTGCTCATATTATTATCTCGAACGTCATTGAAAGCGCTGATCCTGCAATTTCGTTTCCTTCTATCTCAACCAGTATCTCGTATATTCCAGGTGTAGATAGCGAATATGCAATTTGGAGATCGGCACTGCCTGCCAACAGTTCTTCCAGAGGTTCCAATGTCTTTGGCTGCGCCGGAGCATACGATGTCTCTATCGAGTGAATGGCAGCGATTTCAGCCCAGCCGGACTCCCCTTCATCATTGCTAACCCGCTTAGTTTGCATAAACAGAGTGAGTGAGACATTTGAGGCAAGAACGAGTCGCCCGTCATCTCTTTGCGATATCAATGCTGAGTTGACGCTTTTCGCGGCGCCCAGACGATTTCGCGCCTTCAGCAGAAAAGCAGGAAGCGATCCGACAACAAATCGGGGCGCCATTTCATCCGGCGCGCCTTCCAGACAGACTGCATAGTCTGTTGCGCCGTTCATTGGCTTCCAGGTTCGCCCTCCCGGCAATAGCTCGATACTATCGGCCGGGATTGCCGCGAGAACTCCAGGGCCTGCAAATCCATAAAAACGTTTCCACGAGCCATCGGCCTGCTGCTGCTCCTCGGCCTGCAATACAGCGCCCAAACGCGCTATCGAAGACTGATGCCAGGTTATCTCGCGAGGCCGATCCACATCTTCGCCGGGAATGATATGCTTGGCACGCACGGGCAGTTTGATATCTACCACTCTCACCTGGCCTGTGAGAGAGAATATGGCATTGCCATCTGCTACATCTCCGGGAGAAGCAGGATGATCCAGAGCGGGAAGGTTCAGATGCGGCAGCGTCCATCGAGAATCAGCCGAACCATATAGTTTCAAAAAGTAGCCGATGGGCGGCACACCGAAAGAGTCTTCGTTGGCGGCATTCCACCGGTAACGATCGCCATATGTGTTGAGACGCTCAATCATGATTTTGATCGCCTCATCGCGCCGTTCCTCAGTCCAATCGGATTCGAATACCGGCATTCCTTCAATCCGGCTAAGCAGACTGGCGTATTCGTCGCACCATCTAATAATGACTTTGCGCATACTACGGGGTTGAGTGTTTGCTCCACTCGCCTGATCATTTCCGCGTCCCTCAATTGGAACTTCGATCGGCTTCATCGGCTTTGGATCTCGTAGTTGTCTGATAATCAAGCTGCGTATCGATGCGAGCCCGAGCGCAGGTGTCTGCTCGCCCAGGACTGCCTTGCTCCGCGCATTGGGGATTTTCCCACGCGAAATCGGAGACTGAGGATCCTTGACAAGCCACTCGATGTTCCCGGACAGCTGATCATCAGGAAAGCGCCAGAAGGGTTCAAGAAATTCGATGGCAGCCCGCTGTTCAGCTAAGCAGTTCTCCGAATGCAGCCAATCAATATAGTCAGACATGGCGTTCACATCGTGCAATGATAGGCGGCACAAAGTCATACTGACTATCAGATGCTGCAACGTCGATAGAGAAAGATATGACTGGTGAGGCTGACGATCGACAATCTGCACGGCATGCAGCATGCAATTGCGAATTGGGTGCAGCGACGCGGGCGGATCCCAACGATACAATGCAAGCGCGATATAGCTCGCATATGCTATCCGTTCTCGCTGGTCTCCAGGCTCCGCACCTGCTAGAATATCGTGTGCCCGCCGATTGAGAAGATCGGCGACGTTTATCGAGGGATCAGATCGCAGCGGTTCGCCAAGAGGGTAACGATCGAGATAAATAGACAAGGCGCACCGGCGATCTATGCCGCCTTCCGATATGCACACACCAGGAGGCGATACAAGTTGAACAGCTGCAATAGCCCATTGCTTTGCGCCTGATTTTGAATCTGCAAGGATCCGGCAGCATTCCTCTGGGTAAGCAGAAGTCAGCAAATAGCGAGCGCTATTATAGTTGAGAGGAATCGTGTCAGTCAAATCCCACTCCTTCATGAATACCGAAAATGCAACAATGAGAATATCCCATGTCTAACCTTTTCACCCTGCCCATATTGTCTCGCCTTGAGTCCGCTCAAACCATTTTGATAGCCGGCGCAGGCGGCGGCTTCGATGTATTTACCGGGCTGCCACTCTATTTTGCCCTGCGTGCCGCCGGCAAGACAGTTCACCTGGCCAATCTATCGTTCTCGTCGCTCTATGCCACAACAGGTAAACGCGACAGCGAGGCTTTGGTGACGGTAACAGCTGAAACGGAAGGACATTTGCGGTATTTCCCGGAGCTTCATCTGACTCGATGGTTCCGCAGTCGCGGTGAGGATGTCGCCATACACTGCTTCGATCGAACGGGAGCGCGACCGATCATTGCGGCGTATCAACGCCTCTGCGAACGGCTGCAGCCGGATGCCATAGTGCTCGTTGACGGCGGCACGGACAGCCTGATGCGTGGCGATGAGTACGGGCTTGGAACGCCGGAAGAGGACAGCGCCAGTATTGCCGCCGTGGATTGCCTTGATGTCCCAACGCGGCTGCTTGTATGCCTGGGCTTTGGCGTGGACACATTCCACGGTATATCCCATGCGCACTTCCTGGAAGCGGTCGCCGAGTTGACCAAAAAGGATGCGTTTCTCGGCGCATGGAGTATGCTTCCGTCGATGCCGGAATTCGTTCTCTATCGGGAAGCATGCGAGTACGTCCAGAATATCATGTTCAACCACCCGAGCATCGTGAACACTTCGATCCTGTCAGCAGTTGAGGGGCACTTCGGCGACTTCCATGCGAACTACCGGACGGAAGGAAGCGAGCTATTTATCAATCCGTTGATGGGACTGTACTGGGGCTTCGAGCTGGCTGCCGTGGCCGAGCGAAATCTCTATCTGGACCAAATTCGCACAACCGAAAACTATTGGGACCTTAAGGCCGCCATCGCATTGTTCCGCGAATCGGTGTACGAAAAGCGCCCCTGGAAAGCGCTTCCGATGTAATCCGTTGACGCAAGCTCAGGTCGACGGCAGCACGCCAAGCTTTCCTTCACGCAGCATTTTGAGGAATGCGCGCATTCCGGAGGAGATATATTTGTCGTCGCGATATATGGCCGAGATCTGCCGCCGGTGAATGCCGCCGTCCAACGGCAGGGCCACGAGAGTTCCGGCGGCAACTTCGGTGTCCACGGCGATCTGCGGCAGCACGGAGATGCCAAGGCGCGCAGCAATCATCTTCTTGATCGATTCGACGTTATCCAGTTCCATCGACACGACGGGCTGAACTGCAACCGCATTGAAGATTTTGTCCGTCATCCGGCGCAGGTTTGCGCCGGGCTGCATCAGCACGACTGACTGCCCGGCCAGATCGGCCACGGACGTCTCACGAATGCCACCGGATGCCAGCGGATGCCCGGGATAAACTACCACACAAAGCGCATATTCGCCAAGGGTAACGACATGAATGCCGGATCGATCTTCGAAATCCATGACAATCCCTAAATCCACAGCGTTATCGGCGACCAGATCAACGGTATGTGCCGAGGGTCCCGTTCGCACACTCATCTCCACGCCTGGATAGGCATCGCGATACCGGCGCAGAACAGGCGGTAAGATGTACGTCGCAGCCGTGCTGCTCACGCCGACACTCAGACGCCCCGCCGTTCCGCCGGCTACATCTGTTACGGCCTGCCTGGCCTCGGAAGCCATCTGGAGCATGCGGGCCGCGTACGGCAGAAATGCCTCGCCGGCCGCCGTGAGAGCCACTCTGCGGCCAAGCCGATCCACAAGACGCGTGCGCATCTCGGCTTCAAGCGCCGCGATTTGCCTTGTAATCGCCGGCTGTGTCAGAGACAGCGCCTCCGATGCCCGCGTAAATCCCCCCTCTTGCGCTACGGCGACAAACGCCTCAAGCTCTCGGAATTCCAAATTTTAACTATTCACTTTCGGTATGGATCTCATAAATTACTTTCATTTGTATTATAACTCAACAGAGAGTACACTGCAACTAATGGAGGAAACACCGATGAGCACAGTTGAAACAAAGGCGCCGTCGCCGGCCCGATCTGCAAAGGAGCAGTTCGACAAGCAGGCTTCGCACTACGATAAACAGTGGAATACATGGAGCGAGGAATCACTGGCATGGATCGTGGATCATGCCGGCATTAATCCCGGTGCCTCCGTTCTGGACGTCGCCACCGGCACCGGCTTTACAGCATTGGCGTTCAGTGAAAGGGCAGCCGAGGTTGTAGGCAGCGATGTCTCTTCCGGCATGCTGGAACAAGCGCGAAAGCGAGCGGCTGAACAGGGCTTCACGAACACGACTTTTGTAGAAGCGGCCGCTGAAGCGCTGCCGTTCCCGGATAGCAGCTTTGACATCGTGACATGCCGCATCGCAGCGCACCACTTTCTGGATGTCAAGAAGTTCGTCGCCGAAACAGCCCGCGTCCTGAAGCCGGGCGGCCGCTTCGTGCTGGCCGATACAAGTGTCCCCGACAACGATCCTGAGGCAAGCGCATGGCAGAACGAGGTAGAAACCGTACGCGATCCATCACACGTCCGCAACTACACGCCAGGAGAGTGGCGCGCAATGGTTGAGGATGCGGGATTGACTGTCGTGGAATCCGGCGATACCGGCGGAGGCATCACAATACCGGCAGCGGATTGGGTGAGGAAAGCGGGCTGCACGCCCGAGCAAACAGAGAAAGTATATGCCCTCTTCCGTGGCGCTTCAGAACATACCAAGCAGGTATTTCAGGTCGGAGAACAGAACGGCGATGTGACGTTCACCTGGAAACGCGTGGTGCTGGCGGCGGTGAAATAAGAGGCAAATCACGGCCGGCGGTTAAACGCCTCATAAGTGGGTGCCCTGCGAGAGGGAGAATACCTACAGGAGTCCTTTAGGTATCGCTGCGCGATACATTAAAATCATTGCGTAGCGATACCTCAAGGAACCCGCGAAGGCGGGTTTGTCACCAGCGGTGATCTCACTCTAGGGGGGCACCCACTTGTGGGTCGTTTAACCGCCGGCCGAAACCGGGCGGTTAGTGACTCAAATGTCCCTACTTTCCAGGCGCAGCCCCCGCATAAATCAATAGCGCCTTATCCGGATGCAGAAGCTTTCGAGCGGCCGCGTTGACGTCCGCGATCGTAATCGACGAGTAGAGAGCCGCTCGCTTCTGAATGTAATCCAGGCCGAGGTTGTAGTCTTCGGCCATCAGAAGCTGGCCGGCAACTCCAGTGTTTGTCTCAAGCCGCAGCGGATAAGAGCCCATCAAGTACAGTTTTGCCTGTCGCACCTCATCGTCGGTTACGCCATTCTTAACCATATCGCTAACGATTCGATTGATCTCGCTTGCCGAGCGCGTCGCATTCTGTGGGTTTGACCCTACGAACACCTGGAACGCTCCCGCGCCATGGGATGCATCTGCACCGGCATATACGGTGTAGGCGAGGCCTTCCTGGTCACGGATCTGCTTGCCCAGACGCGATCCAAAAGTATCTCCACCCAGGATGTACATCATCACATATGCGGCATAAATATCCGGATCGTTGCGCTTTAGCTGACCAGGGTATCCCCAGAGAACGCTTGTCTGCGACGTATCCGGAATAGATACGACTTTGGTTGCAGGCTGCTCAGCCGGAAGCGCAACGTCCGGAATATTCATCTGCGCTGCAGGACTCTCAGGCTTAGTCCATCCGCCAAACGCCTCCTCGACCGACTTGATTGCCTCGGCTGTGTCCACGTCGCCGACGATGACCAGCAGAGATGTATCAGGCCGGTAGTATGTGCTGTGGAACTGCTTCAGGTCGTCAGGAGAGATCGACTTGATTGCGGCCTCTTGATCGTCAATCGTCGGGGTCCAGTAAGGATGCCCCTTCGGATACAGCGCCTGATCGAAGGCGATGTCGGCAAGCGTGCCTGCCCCACCCGTTCCACCGGCGTCTTCCTTGGCCTGCTCAAGCCCCGAAAGCGTTTCCGCAATCAAGCGATCAAACTGGTCTTTGGGGAATGAAGGATTTCTCAATTCGTCGGCCAGCGTTCCCAGTGTTACCTTGAAATCTTTTGAAAGACACTGGGTGGCAAAATTAGCCGATTCGACACCGCTCTCTTCGCTGACGCTCGCGCCAACCGATTCGAGATCCAGGGCAAGCTGCAGCGATGTTTTTGAGGTTGTGCCACGCGACAACATGCTGGCTGTCAGGCCGGCTACGCCCCACTTCTCACCCGGATCGAAAATGGATCCCGCCCGCGTCAAGCCGGTCATGGCAACCGTATGGGTCGCGTGATTTTCCTGAACGATGACGACCAGCCCATTCGGCAAAACCTTTCGGGTCGGCAGAACAGGCTTCGCGACCGTCGATTTAGTCGTGACGTTATATTTCTTTTCCAGTCCGGCAAGAACAGCCTTCTGGTGCGGATCCGTCACGGGAGCGCCGGCGCCGAAGTTATCCGAAACAGGCGGAGGCGTTCCGGCTGCGCCGGGAGGCAGGGGCAGCGGATTGAAAGTCGCAACAGTGCGGTTTTCAGCAACCAGATACTTCTTGGCAACGCGCTGAACATCCGCAGCCGTTACGTTGTGGATCATTGCCAGGTAGTCGTCGAGATAGTGGAAGCTGGAGATCGTCTCATACATGCCAAGCTGGTTGGCCTGCTGTGACACGCTGTCGTTCTGGTATTCAAACGACGCATCCATCTGGCTGAACGCGCGGTGAAGCTCGTCATCTGTTACCGGCGTGTCCTGAAGCTTTGCCACTTCCGCTTCAAGGCCCTGCTCCAGCTTTTCAGCCGACACGCCTGCCGCCGAGTCGCCGGCCACCGTGAACAAGTATGGATCATGCTGATCCGGATTTTCTGCTTCAGCCGACTGTGCGATGCCTGTTTCGACCAGCGCCTGATAGAGACGCGCGCTCTTGCCTCCGGAAAGCAGCTGAACAGCCACATCGAGCGCATAGTGATCGGCAGTGCCCACTCCCGGAGCATGGTATCCGATAAGCACCTGAGGAGTTGTTCCCGGCCGGTTCAGGGTAACACGCCGCTCACCATGCTGCTCCGGCTCGGGAGTGATATGATGCTCTTCGAGTTTCCGGGCGGAGTATTTGCCGAAGTACTTCTGGCAGAGAGCCACAGCCTTTTTGGTGTCGAAATCGCCCACCATCACCACAACGGCGTTATTCGTCATGTAATGGTCTTTGTAGTACTGATAGATGACATTCCGCCGATCAGCCACTGCCTCGACATCACTTCTCCAGCCGAGCGTCGGCCAGTGATATGGGCTGGACACAAACGCGGCAGGGACGAAGGAGAAGTCGTATAGCTGGTAGCCCGGATCGTTCGAGTCGCCCTCAAGCTCGGAGCGCACAACGGTCATCTCGCGCTTCAGCTCCTCGGGATCGAACGACGCGTTCTCCATGCGATCGGCCTCGACACGGATAGCCAGCTCTAGACGATCCGCGGAAACCAACTCATAATATTGCGTGCGGTCATTGCCCGTGTTCGCATTGATCTGCCCGCCATTGGTGCGAAAAAGCTGATCGATCGCGCCGGGAGGAAGGTCGTTGGTGCCTTTGAACATCATATGCTCAAGGATATGAGAAAGACCGGTCTGACCGTTCAGTTCATTACGCGACCCGACCTTATACCAGACACTGAAATACGCAACCGGAGCCGCGTGCACTTCCTTGCTGAGAATAGTCAGACCGTTCGCAAGATGAGTCTCGGTGACCATTAGCCTGGCGTCGTACTTCTGAGATACGACTTTGCCGTTATCTACCGCATAGGCTCTGTGCGGACCGGCGAAGGACAAAAATAGGCCGGCAAGAAGACCGGCACAGGAGATTAGGACGCGCTTGGGCGTCATGTCGGCGTGAGTCATAGGTGTTATGCTTCTTCCGAAGAGAGTTAGCGCAGCGTCGATAATACTTTATGGAGACTCAAGCGCTCCAGGCTCACGATAAGGTTCCCGGCCTACGGGCCTCATAGGAGGCAGGCGGTTGAAACCGCGCCTAGAGAGTACACATGTCCGCCTTCGCGGACTAAGAAATGCAGCTTATAGCTGCTCTTTGTGTCCGAAGGGACACCGTTGTACTCACTAGCCGTGGCTTTAGCCGCCAGGGCAAAGGGCCGCCAGGGCAATGCCGGGGTATCCGGCTCTACGGCGCGAAGCGGCGAACTGCTGTGAGCAGTCCGGCGGTGAGCGCGAAGGCGAGGCCGCCGCTCATGGCCAGCGGTCTTGCCAGATCTCGGGGAGACTTCGATCCGGGCGCGCTGTTTGCGATACCAAGAGCGCTTGCGCCAAGATAGATAAAGCCGCCGCCGACATGGGCAAAGAGCACTCCCATTGCCACGAGCGATACATGATGCAGGGAGTAGATCCCAATCAATCCGCCGATCTCAGTCGTCGACTCAATAAGCATGGTCCACAGGAGCGCGCTTCGGCTGCGATATCCTACACTGAGAAGGAGCGTCGCCAGCGCCATCCCCTCCGGGATCTTGTGGAACGAGACGCCGAACAGCAGGCCCAAGTCGGCGCGTCCACGCATCTCATCGCCCACAACTACTGCAAGCCCATCGATCGTGCTGTGGATTGCAAGAGCAATCATCAGCAGCGTGACAGTAGACTGCAGCTTCTTTGATGCCTCTTCATCGAATTCCGAATACGCACAGGCCGGGCATATGTGATAGACATAACGGCTGATCGCCCAGAACAATGCGTACCCCGTGACGACGGCAATGAGAAACACAGGCCAGGACAGCAGCTCTTTGGCTTCAGGAAGGACGTCGAAAAGCGTCACGGCGAGAAGCGCGCCCATCGCGGCGAATACGAGCGTCTGCATATGCCGTGCGGCAATGCGTGGCCCCAGCCAAGCGCCGAGAATTCCGCCGAAATATGCCGCCAAGGTCGCCAGGGTTATTCTCAGGAAGATAGGCGTCATTGCCATCCTCCCAGGAACTTAGGGGAAAAGGATTTCATGACGCCCGGCTTTCGACGCAGCTTGAGCAGTCAAGCCAGAGCTCATGGGGCAACTTGGTAAAAGCATTGGGCGCATGCCCACGGCTGAACGTAGGCCGGTAAAGGACATCGCCCTCCGGATACTCACGTCCGCAGGAGTGGCAGTTCTCCTGATGCTCCAGCACAACGGGAACATATCCCGCGATAATCCATCCCGCGTGGCCAAGATGCGCCGCAAGCGACTCAAGCGCCTCGCGCACCGTCAGCGACTTGTTGCCATGGTAGTATTTGTCGGAAATCTGGTCAAGCAGTTCCGACGTGTCATCGTCAAATGTGAAATTTAGCCGCTTCATTGTCTCTACGCACTCCAGTGTGTAACAGTGTGTAGTATAGACCTTGCGCGAAAAAATGTCAATGGGGAGGAACGGCGCACCGGATAAGGGTTATCGAGTAACATTGACTCTATGAGCGATATTCATGTGCCGCAGATGGGCAAGGGCATCGGCGAGGCAAAAATCCTGAAGTGGCTTAAGCAATCGGGAGACAGAGTGGAGGTGGGTGAACCGATTGCCGAACTGGAAACGGACAAAGTCAATGTGGAAGTAGTAGCCGAGGAGTCAGGCTTTCTACAAATACACGCTGCGGCGGGATCAAAATTGCGTGTCGGGCAAAACATTGCCCGTATTGTTACTGAAGGCGACGATTTCCAGCCACTGCCGATGAAAGCGCTTCAAATTGAGACGACAGCGGTGCGGCCGACGTCAAGGCCTGACCTTAGAATTGACGGCGAAAGTTTCTGGCTGACGCGTGGCGCTGTTCTAACGGGCAAAACGCAAACAGATTTTTGGGCTTCGCCAGCTTTTGCAATCAGCGCGTTGATGGGAACCTTCACCCTCACTGCATCCCATAAGTATCTGGAAGGTTTCATTGCGCTTGCCATCGCAGTACAGTGGTTTATACGAGCATATCGACAGCCACGCAAACAGTTTGTAGAAATATTAATTTCAGCCACCGATGGATTTGTTCATATAGCAGGCGCCAACTCAACAAGACTCGAAGGTCTGACATTCACAATTGAGGAGAAAGCGAATCGTTTCAATATTGTGGCAGTGCCCAAAGGATCGCCTTCCCACTCGCATACCATCTATCGGGCGAAGCGAGAGAAGGACGCGAAGCGTTTGCTGGAACTAACCAAATCTGCAGTAAACGCATCCAGCGGCGGCCAATGGCCGCCGTCCCCGAGGCAAGCATAGTACAGAGCGGACAGCAGCCTAATTTCAACGCTTCGAAGCGGAAGGCGCTCTGCGTTCCTTTCGGCCGGTGGCTTTCAGAAGTTTAAAGAGCGAACGTCCCTTTGGAAGACCTCGCAGGCCGATTCTCAAAGACTCGTGGATACGGTACCACGTTTCTTCCGGCGCATCGTCGACAGGACCGGATTTAACGTCGGGATAGATGCCGTGCTTTTCATAGTAGGCATCGGCCCATGCCAGGATCTGTTCATCGGTGAGCTTGGGCAGGCCCTGGATGTTCTTCACTCCCCGTTTTTCGGCGAGAAGCCTTGCCAGCGACGAGCCACCCTCCATTCCTCTTCCGCCCTGAATAAGCGCAGAGTTAACGGCATACCATGTTTCGCCGGGCGCTTCACGGATTGCGCCTGATGTTCGAGTGGGATAAACGCCCTTCCGTGCGCAATGGGCATCGGCCCACTTCAGGATCTCCTCGATCTCATACGGCGGCAGATCCTGGCGATTCCGCACTCCACACTGCTCCTTCAGTAGCCGGCTTAGCGACGAGCCGCCGGGCAGTCCCCCGGAACCATTGCGCAGGGCAGCATCGATCGCGCCCCAGGTCATATCGAAGCGGGCGCTTGCGAGACCCGATGCGCGGTTTGGATATTTACCGTAGGAGAAGAAATATCCCTTGGCCATCGTCACGATCCACTCTTCAGTAAGATCGGGGCGCAAAGCAGGGTTCGGCTTGGCGCGATGCTTCTGCAGTAGCTTGCTGAGGGATGAGCCCGGCTCAAGGCCGCGAAAGCCCCGGCGCAGAGCAATATCGATAGCAACCCAGGTGTCGCCCGGACTCTCCGGGATATCCCCGGACTGCCGCGATGGCCACCGGCCATGCTTCTGGTCGTAGGCATCCGCCCAGGAAAGGATTGTACGTTCGTCGAGTCGCGGGTATCGTTCCGCCCGCGTAAGTCTTGGACCTGTTCTCATGTAGGGGCAATTTTACCCGAAAGAGTAACACAACAAATAGCAAGTAATGCACCGCGCACTAACATCTGCTTGTGGTTTAATAGATTCGGCATTATATTAAAGCCTTGGCCCCGTGGCTCTATATAAATGACGACATAGCTGCGAGTTGGTTCTATCGGAATATTACTCCTTATCTTCGCAGGCTGTTCACCTCGATGGAGCGCTCCGGCTAAGTGGCGTCCCTATTTACAATTATCTGACGATGTAGCAAACAACAACATTGCGGCTGTTAAACCGGATGAACAACCACACCGGCAAGCAGCGAGCGTGACTTACGCCGGACGTATCCCAAATAGAGGCTAAGGCCGCCTGTGGCTGGCGATGGCTCGCGAAAATTCGATAAAGACGCAAATCTCGCCTATGCTCGCTGCCAACACTAATCGGTCGGCGATGTCAATGTGACCTGTCCGAGGTTCGGGTCCCAGGGATTGCCGCTGACGGGTTCGAAGACGATAGCGAGAGAATTGGTGCCATTTGGCATAGCCGCCTTGGGGCCGATTTCGTAAAGAGTCCAACCGCCTTCGGAAGCGGCGGCGCGTGAGATGTAACGATAGTCGACCGGAACTGTGGGAATACCGTTATCGGCGGATCGATAGATTTTGACGATTGATGTAATCGGCACAGCTGTGCGGGCGAATATTTGCAGCACGAAGCCGGTAAGGTGAGAATGGCGATAGATAAGATACTCCTCGTCGTCTACCTTGCGCACAGCCCGGCTGGGGTCATTGCCCAGAAACTTGATGTTTGTTTTGTCCAGATCCCAGTTTGCCGACCGTTGCGCAACCATGGTAAAGTCGTCGAGAGGGTCTAAAAGTACGGTCTTCTGACCGGGCAGTTCGACCGAAGATGCGTCGGCAGATTTCGACGCCGGTGTATCGACTAATCCGGCCTTAATACCGGTAAAGGATGGAGATGCGCCGCTTGCGGCAATTTGGACAGTAGCCAGCGCTAAAACAATCGAAATTTTCGTGGTAGTGAACTTAAAGCTTCGCATAGGATTGTGGCTCCGTTCAAGGAATATTGAGAAGCGAGTAACGAATGGAAAATCCCTCCTCCGCAAATTGCAGAGGAGGGTATTGCAGGTGTAGCCTACGCATAATGCGGCAAATGCTATGCACGCAGCATGCTCATTTAATTGGCGTGTGCGTTAACCTCGTTGGAGATTTGCGAAGAGCCTGAGCCGTTCACCGCCTCCACACGATAATAGTACGTGCCCGTCGCCAGGCCTGTGTTCGTATACGAAGCGCTCGTGACGCCCGAGGCGACAAGCGTTTCCATGTAGGTCGAGGCGCCGCGGAAGATCTTGTACGAGGTCGCTCCGCTCACTGCGGTCCAGGTCAAAGCCACCTGCCCTGTTCCACCGGTTGCCGTCAATCCGGTCACCGAGTTCGGCGCGCCTGAAGCCGGCCAGGGATTGGCGTTGATGGTCGATGAAGCCGAGCTGGTGCCGGCGGAATTGACCGCGAAGACCTGGAAGTTGGAGACGATGGCGTTCATCAATCCCGTCACCGTGTATGTGGTTCCCGTGACGCCGCTCTGGCTGTACACGAAGCCGAAACCGCTTGGTCCCCACTTCACAATGTAGGAAGTAGCGCCGCTGACAGCCGTCCAGGAAACGACCACCTGCGAGTCTCCGGCCGTGGCCGTGACGCCCGTCGGAGCCGAAGGAACCGAACCACCGCTTGCCGGAGTAGCCGACGCCTCATTAGAGTAGCCGGATGTGCCCGCGCCGTTGACCGCCTTCACCTTGTAGAAGTACGCAGTTCCGTTGGTCAAGCCGGTGTTCGTGTATGACGTGCTCGTGATGCCGGTTGCGATGGCCGTGGCGCTCTCGCCGCCGGCAGTCGTTCCGCGATAGACGTTATAGGAGGTCGCGCCGCTGCTGGCTGTCCAGCTCAAACTGACCTGGGCATTTCCTGCCGTGGCGCTCAATCCGGTAGGAGCGGCCGGAGCCGTCGGCGCGGAAGGAGTTGCGTTCGCCTCGTTGGAATACCCTGAGGAACCGGCGCTGTTGACTGCCTTTACCTTGTAATAGTATGCAGTCCCGTTGGTCAAGCCCGTGTTTGTGTAGCTGGCTGTCGTAATACCCGTCGCAATCGCCGTCGCACTTTCGCCGCCGGCAGTTGTTCCACGGTAGACATTGTACGACGTTGCGCCGCTGCTGGCCGTCCAGGTGAGCGCAATCTGAGCGTTACCCGCCGTGGCAGCCAGGCTGGTGGGCGCTGAAGGTATGGTAACACCAGACGTGGGCGTTACGCTGGTCTCGTTGGAGTAAGCGGATGTGCCAAAGCCGTTGACAGATTTGAGCTTGTAGTAGTAGGTAGTCCCGTTCGTGAGACTTCCATCAATATAGGGCATCGTGGTGACATTTGTGGCTACAGGTGTCGCGCTTTCGCCGCCCGAGGTCGTGCCACGGTAGACATTGTAAGAAACCGCGCCGCTGCCGGCAGTCCAGTTCAGCGTTGCCTGGCCGTTGCCTGCGGACGCTGCCAGACTGGTCGGAGCGCCGGGAGCAGTTCCGCTGCCGCTTGGCGTTGCGCTGACTTCGGAGGACCACGGGCTGTATCCGGCGGTGTTCTGAGCGCCGACCGTATAATAGTAAGCGGTTCCGTTAACTACCGATGTATCTGTATATGTGGTGCCTGTAATGCCGAATGCAAGCGAAGTGCCGCTCTCTCCTCCGGATGTTGTGCCGCGGTAGACATTATATGTCGTTGCGCCGGGCGAGGCCGTCCAGTTCAATGTCACTTGACCGCTGGCAGGAGTAGCGCTGACTCCGGTTGGAGCAGGTGGAAGCCCGGGTGTGCAGCTTGTCTCTGCCGACTGAGCGCTTGTGCCGAAGCTGTTGACGGCGGCGACCTTATAGTAGTATGTCGTCGCGGCAGTAACGCTACTGTCCGTATAGGTGGCTCCCGGAATGCTCGATGCAATTGGGGTCGTCCCCTCACCGCCCGGGGTCGTACTGCGGTAGATTTTATACGATGTTGCGCCTGCTGAGGCGTTCCAGAGGACAGTGATCGAGTTAGTGCTGCTCTGAGTCGACAGGTTTATCGGAGTTGCCGGAGCCTGGTTGGGGTAGGCATACTGATAGACGCGCACCCAGTCGACATCGAAGTTGAGCGGCCAGTTCGTAATGCCGGCTGTGCTGCCCGACCATCCGCCGAGTTCCTCATCCAGCTTAAGGAACATCGCGTGGCTTGGAATTCCGCTCTGCGCTGCGCTGTTAGTCTGGAACTGGAGGATGGGGCCATTGCCGTCTTCCACGTCGATGTACCAGGAGATGTGATCGGAATACCACTGCGTAATGTATTGGCACCAGCGTCCACGAGGGTCGAGAGCCGGAACCTTCGCGCCGCTTCCCTGCTGACTGCCACTTGTTCCCCAGTGCAGAGTGTAGTAGTTCGCAGAGCCGCCAAGATTCTCAAGATTATCAATCTCATCTTGCGATGTCAGGTCGGCTCGGATCATCCACAGAGCCGGCCAGGAACCCGCCCCAGTATTTGGCGCAGGCAGCCTCATACGGGCAACAACCTGTCCGTAGAGGAAGCTGAACGGAGTGCCGGACCAGTGCGTATTGGCCGCCCCTGACGTGAAGCTCTTTGTTACGCCGAACTGATCGGTAAAGGGGGTATTGGTAGCCTGCATCCGGTAGAAACTGTTAGTGCCGTCGTTTACAATCGTACTGTTTGCGGATGAATAACTGGCGTCTCCAAATCCCTCATAGTAATAGCTTATAAGCCAGTTATTCGTATTTGGCTGCGTGCCCGTGTTGAACTCATCACTCCAAATCTGGGACCAGTTGGCGTCCGTAACGGAATTGTCGGTGTATGCATTTGCAGGGCTGGTCGAACCGGCCGTCAATGCGGCCGCCACGCCCAGCCCCGCAATCACTTGCATGCTCAATTTGGCGATACTCGAATGCCATGATATCGCTGATTTCTCTTTCATCATTGAATCTCCCCTTGCGCCCTCTCCCGAGCGGCGCACAGCAATGAATTGCAATTCTAACAATTATCAAGTATTAGGATTGAGATCTCCTTTCCTTATTCCGGACAGCTATTCGCAAATTAAATATTGCAACTATAGCAATGAATCCAAAGACAAGTGTTGTTGCGAAACCTAAAATCAGCAATTACCTCGTCGAAGTTCCCCACTTGCTAATCGGACATGATGTATCAATACATCACATTGGATATATTCTATCATAGCTCGTTATCCTTGTCAACTGCCAAATGTTTCAAGGCAGATGTTCGAAGGCGCAAAACAGATTTGGTGGTGGCGTGGTAAGGCAAGTTCTTGACAAGCTTAACAAAGAGTGCTATTATCACACAAGGAAAACTCCAAAAGAAAACCACACTCCAAGATAAAACCAAACCAGCAAGGTAAGCATAGTCAAATAAACGCAGTTAATTTTTCAATTGATTCAATTGCAATGCAATCGAATCTCGATATTTATCGTGCCGTCTCCAATCAACCAGCAAAAGGAAAGTAACCTCCATGATTAGATTGAAGAATATGCTTCACTTAGCGTTCGTCATTTGCCTCTTCTTAGGGGTGGGAGCGTCGGCTCGGGCCTTTACTACGAGCAATTCTACAACGGCCTGGCAGTCGTACAAGCAGCAATTCTTTTACGTGATCAACGGCAATGAGGGATACTTCCGAAATCAGCAAGGTGTCGGCTATACCACGACCACATATCAGCTTGCCTACGATATCGAAGCGGCGGTCGATGCCCAGGATGTAACCGTTGTCAACCAGACGATCAACGGCTTCGTCGCACTTTACGGCACAAATCCGGCCTCGTGGGATGTCGCCGAAGACGATAACATGACATTTGCTCTCGTTTTTGCCGCAGCCTATCAGTTGACCGGAAATGCCAACCATCTGGCCATGGCAAAGAGCAATTTCGACACATGTTACAATCGCGCGTGGGATCCCGTCAATGGAGGGCTGGTCCGCATAGCAGGCGGCGTGAAGTCAGCGCAAGTCAACGGTCCCGGGTGCCTGGCCGCCTACCTGATCTATCAGAGCGGAGGTGGAAGCGCCTATTTGACCATAGCCCAGAACATCTACAACTGGATGCTAGCCAATGTTTGGAACTCCTCAACTGGCCAGGTGAATGCAACTCCGGGAGACACCTCGAACCCATTGTCATCCGATGCATCTTACTTTGCTGCTTGCTCCCATTACCTGGGATACCCCGGGAACGTGACCCTGGCAGGGAACTTTGTGAAGAATCGCTGGGGAACCGGGATGCAGGGCTTCGGGCCAGGGTCTTTCCTTGGCAGTGTAAACAGTATCAACCTTCGCTGGCTGGCAAAATCAGGTTTCGATATCCCTTTCCTGCAAGCCTGTTGTGACCGGGGATTGACATGCATGAACGCTTCGGGCCTTGTTGGCCCGGATTTCAATCAACCGACTTCCAACGCGGCCGCCTATTCCTTCGACTGCACCAACATCGTCGCCGGTCTGATGTGCGTTCCACCTTCCAACGGTCCCAGCCCGGGCGCCTATGCCGTATATGTGCGTTCAACAGGTCTGGCCCTGGATGCCAATGGAGCCGGCACAGCGAACGGCACTGCCCTGACTCAATCGGGTTATCATGCGGGGAGCAATCAGAAGTGGAATCTGAACTATCTAGGCAACGGCCAGTACTCCATGATCGGAGTAGGCAGCGGCCGAGCCGTGGAGGTCAACGGCTATTCTCAGAACAATAACGCCACAGTGGACATCTGGGACTACATTGGAGCCGGCAATCAGAAGTTCACACTGGTGGATCAAGGCAGCAGATATTACAACATCGCCTTCGTCCACTCCGGCAAAGCAATGCAGGTATTGAACAACTCCACCGCATGGGGCGCAGCGGTTGTTCAGTACACACTAGGGTCCAACGGCTACAACGCCCAGTGGAAGTTCCAGGCTCCGTAACTGGGGTAAGTAGCGATTTCAATTGCCCTTTGCTGCCCTGGCGGCTAAAGCCACAGGCTGGCAAAGGGGCATTTCGTGACCTTATCAGCCCGTGCCACCCAGGGAGTACCCGGTCGCCAGGGCATATATGCCCTCCCATCAATCCTGATGCGAACTATTAATCCGATCGCTCCACCCCACAACCATCGACCGGAAGGTATCCCATCCATCCGCCGCAACTAATATCACATGCGGGATGACGAAGGCTAGGAAGATCCATGGAATCCAGAAGTGCCAGACGCGGGCGAGGTCGTAGCCGCCCATCAGCCATTGCAGCCAGCCAAGTTGGGCAGGCTTGTGAATCGCCCATCCTGATGCGATCGCAAGAAGGCCGATCAAGGGCATCGTAAAGTATGCGCCGCGCTGCAGGGCATTGTATTTCGAGTTGACAACAGGGTGCGGCCACGGCTTCTTGCGCAGCTTGGCGGGAAGCAGGCCGAGATAGTAGCGGATCATGGCGAAAGCCCCGGCGGGGTCGCTCTTCTTTGGAAGCAATGAGCGATATCCACCGCCGAGCAGCAGACCGATGGCGTAAACCAATCCGTTCAGCATGAACGCATAAGCAAAGAACCAGTGGAGGTTCAAGGCCGTTGCCAGCTGCCCCGTGCCGATGCCGAAGTGGTTGTACACCCAATCTCCGGCTGGAGCCATATGCTCGGGAACGTTGCCGTCGGCATCCGGAAAAGCGTAACCGTGAATACCGGGTACGTGCTTTACGATCCATGTCCCAATATCCGCCAGGTAATCCGTAGTGCCGGCGGCATCGGCTGCGTGGTGGTAAACGGGAGACGCCCAGTAGATAGATATTCCGGTAAGGCCCATGCCAATCAGCAGCGGTATATTCAGCCAGTGAGATATGCGCACGAGGATGTGGTGCTTGCGCACAACACGCACGGTCTCACGGGAACTGATAGGTTTTGCGGCAACGGCCATTACGGTCCTCCAGGGCTGCGATGAATCGCACACTCATCGCAACAATCTGCCGTCCGGATAAGTTCACTGATTATAGTGATCTGATTATACCGAAGGCTGATCTATCTTTGGAATTCGCGAGCCGCGGGCTTCCCATGCCATCGACAGCAAGGATGCAATAACCAGGATCGGACTGATAAGTGTTGCGCCTACATACAGCGACGTGTAGGCTACTCCCCGCTCAATTGTCTGTGTCCACCCTCCTGCGCCCTGTGTTCCGGACAGGAACGTGGTGTCGGAACGCCATCCCAGCGTGGATACAATCGCAAATGCAAGCCAGATCAACACAGCGGGAATGACACCCCAGAGGCATTCGAACATTGCCGGACGCCGCTTTCGTTGAGCGCCTCTCATAATTTTCCACCTCGCCCCTGTAGAACGCGGTCCCAAACCGGCCCCTGGACCAGCGCGTAAAGGAGAACGGCATCTCCAACCTGGTTGCTGGCAAGGTAGCTCACCCCACCCTCTCGATGCTGCGGAAACGCGCCGTAATCGACAACAGCCATGATCGAACGCAAATAAGCCTCATCATGAAACGATGCAGCCGCCAGCGCCGCCATTCCTGTCGCCCCCGGACTGATATCAAGTCCGCTGATAACGGTCCCGGAATCGACATTCTGCGGGCCGCCCCAAATCGAAGTCCACTCCGATGCATACCCAAATCCCACAAAAGTCTTGCCAAGTTCCCGGCGAGCACGGCGATACTGATCCTCGGCGAATGCAGGATCCACAATCTTCAGACAGTGCGCCACCATAAAGATCGAAGAGCCCTGCGGTCCGGCCGTCGCCGTGCCGTCAAGAGCATAGCTTGAGATAAGAAGGCCATCACGCGGATTGGTCAGCTTTCGCTTTGCGTTATCGATCCAGCGCCGCTCAAGGTCGCGGTGGTCGGTATGATCCAGGTAATCGCTGAGCACAAGGGCATCGAGCGCCACGGAGTTGCAGAACATCCAGCACTCATTGGGATAGCTTTCAGCAGAGAGGCTCGGGCTCGCCTCCATCCGCCGGGTAATCCGCTCCAGCCGCTCTCGCATCGGAGCGACGTACGCCGCCTTCTCCTCCACCACCCGCCGCATACCGATCATCGATGCAATCTCGCCGTCGAGGAATTGGCTACCTGCCGGCTGCTGCACGAAATCGCGATCATGAGCGTATGGCATCAGGAAATAGTAGAGGCCTTCACGATGCTCGGTCGCGATCGTATCATCGATGATCTCGTCCATCACGCGAAGGCACTCCTTCTTTTGCGACGGCTCACGCAGAGCGATATTCGCCATGGACCACGCCAGATAGCTGCGCCCCATGAAATCCCACTCCGGATTGGTCAGCCGCATTTGCCGCTGCGACCTCTCCCGAGCAGCCTTATCCGACCAAAGCGCAATCTGCGCCGTTTCCAACTCCCGCGCACGAACACTCAATCCGCTGTCTGTAGGAACCGCGTCATTGCTGTGGACGAGAAGGTGCACACAGGGAACCCATATGATGGCCGCAAGGATAAGAGCAGCTGCGCGACGGAAGATTTTGGGGATGGTCATCGTCTGAAATCGATTCTTAAATTACTTTGCATAATAAAGTATCTCACAGGAATAGGCGGTTGTCAAGACATCACACTTTCCACGAAGGCGTTTGCTCGTTAGGACCCACCCTTATTCCCTCTCGAAGGGAGGGGATGGGGTGGGTCCTAACGAGCAAACGTCTACGACTACGGCGGGCTACTCTCCACTCTGCTCAATCAGTTTCGCCACAAGCCCTGTCCATCCGGTCTGATGGCTCGCGCCGAGGCCCGCGCCGTTATCGGCGTGGAAGTACTCGTGGAACAGGATCAGATCCTTCCAGTACGGGTCTGTTTGGAACCGTTCGTTAGCGCCGTACACGGGACGGCGGCCGTCGTCGCCTTTCAGGAAGGTACGAGTCAGGCGGCGGGACAGTTCGGCTGCGACTTCGCCCAACGATGCCTGCTTGCCGGAGCCCGTTGGGAACTCCACAAGGAAATCCGGACCGAGGTAGTAATCGAACTTCTGAAGCGCCTCCACGAGCAAATAGTTGATTGGGAACCAGATCGGGCCGCGCCAGTTGGAGTTGCCGCCGAACAGTCCTGATGTCGACTCGGCCGGCTCGTAGTCCACCGTGTAAGCCGTACCGTTGACCCGGATCGTAAATGGGTGGTCATTATGGTAACGACTCAGCGCCCTCAGGCCGGTTGGCGCAAGGAACTCCTCTTCACTCAACATTTTCTTCAGAATGCGCCGGATCTTGTCGGGATCGACGATCGAGAGGAGCCGGCGATCGCACTGCCCCATCCTGTGCAGATCAGCGACATTGCGGCAGAGGTCGGGGCGCTCGCGCAGGAAATATTCGACGCGCGCGCGGAACTCCGGAAGACCGTCAAACTGGGTTTCGTCAATTGTTTCGACGGCCAACAGCGGTATGAGACCGACGACGGACCGCACCTTGAGAAACTGATGAGAGCCATCGGGCCGCTGCAGCACATCATAGTAGAAACCGTCGTCATCGTCCCAGAGATCGAGGTCTTCCTCACCGAAGTTGTTCATGGCGTGCGCGATATATACGAAGTGCTCGAAGAACTTGGCGCACATATCCTCGTAGGATCGGTCGAACTTGGTAAGTTCCACGGAGATCCGCAGCATGTTCAGGCAAAACATGGCCATCCAGCTGGTGCCGTCGGACTGCTCCAGATAGCCTCCCGTGGGAAGCGGCTGGCTGCGATCGAAGACTCCCACATTATCGAGCCCCAGGAAGCCGCCCTGGAAGATATTTTTGCCTTCCGTATCCTTGCGGTTGACCCACCATGTGAAGTACAACAACAGCTTGTGGAAGACCTTGCGGAGAAACTCGAAGTCGCCGGATACTCCGCGCACCCGGCGCTCGATCTGGAAAACACGGAGAGCGGCCCACGCATGCACCGGCGGGTTGACATCGCCGAACGCCCACTCGTATGCTGGCAGCTGTCCGTTTGGATGCTCGAACCATTCGTGACACAGGAGAAGCAGTTGCTCCTTGGCAAACCAGGGATCAATCACTGCCAGAGGCACGCAGTGAAAAGCGAGATCCCATGCAGCAAACCAGGGATACTCCCAGCAATCCGGCATGGAAATGATCTCAGCGGCATTGAAGTGCTGCCATTCCGTATTCCGGCCGTGCTTGCGCGACTCCGGCGGAGGCGGGCACGTCGGATCGCCTTCCAGCCAATGTTTCACGTTATACCGGTAGTATTGTTTGGACCAGAGCAAACCCGCAAACGCCTGCCGCTGGACATTCCGGGCGTCCTCGGAAAGCTCAGGAGACCCGATTGAGCCGTAGAAAGCATCGGCTTCTGCGATACGCGTCGCAAACAAGTTATCGAAGCCAGTTCCGAAGGCATCTTTTTCAGGACGCCGCTCGGTCAGCCTCAGGGTGATAGCAGCCGATGCGCCTGCCTCTACTGTCATGTTATATCGCGCAGCCACTTTGGTTCCGGATCGCGCAGGATTTACAGCCTCTTTGTTGCCATGGATGAGATATTCATTGAAAGCATCTTTAACATAAGGCGATGGATTCGAAGTCGCGCCAAACACACGAACCTGGTTCGTGTCGTTTTCTGTGTACAGCATCTCGGGGGCGCCGGCGCAAAGAAGCCTCATCAACCCGATATCGGAGTGATGAGCCTCCACAACTTGCATTCCGGAAATGTCTGTGGCATCCTTGAGCTGTCCATGAGTCGTTTTACGGCCCCACGACCATGAATTGCGAAACCAGAGCGTGGGAAGCAGGTCAATCGTGGCTCGGTCCGGCCCGCGGTTTGCAGCCGTGATACGAATGAGGATATCGTTCGCAGAGGCTTTCGCGTACTCGACAGTCACATCCCAGTAGCGGTTATCATCGAATACACCGGTGTCCATCAGCTCGAATTCGGGATCGAGCTTGCCCCGGCGGCGGTTTTCTTCCACAAGCCTGTCATAGGGAAATTCACGCTGCGGATACTTGTACAGATACTTCATGTACGAATGCGTTGGGGTGTTGTCGAGATAGAAATAGTACTCTTTGACATCCTCTCCATGGTTCCCTTCAGGGCCGGAAAGGCCGAAGGCGCGTTCCTTCAAAATCGGATCGACGCCATTCCAGAGCGCAAGCGCAAAGCACAATCTTTGTTTCTTATCGCTGATCCCGCCCAGGCCATCCTCATTCCAACGGTAAGCTCTCGATCGGGCCATATCATGCGGAAAGTAAGTCCACGCGGAACCGTCGGCGCTGTAGTCCTCTCGAACCGTTCCCCAGGCTCGCTCAGAAAGATAGGACCCCCATTTGTTCCAATCCTGCTCCGCCCAGTCCTGGTGGGCTTCCTCAAGGCGTCGACGTTCGTTGTCTGAAGGGTTCATAAAATTTTCCCAAGTGATGGAAGATACCGGCGGCGAGGCGTATGCATGATGCGCGCCGTTGACGTTCAGCACGAGCATACCGCACCGAAATGGGGAAATGCGCGGCCGAACAAGGTTAATGTCTCCTTCAGACGTCGCTACGACACGGAAGAGTGGTTATGTTATGAGATTCTAATGATTGGGAACGGAGGGCCGCGGCGTTGATATTGCTTCCTTCGAACACTGATGGGGTTCGAAGGAAGCATATACGAGTTTATGCGAAATCGGCTGCTGCGTTACGGTTTTTCGAGCTGGAAGGACTTTACCGGTGAGCGAAGCGTGCCGTTTCCGCCTGTAACAGAAACGGAATAGTAAACCTTTGCGCCAGGCTTGAGATCGGCCAGGGTGACATTGCCGGGATTGCTGAATGGCGTACGCACGACATTGGTCATCGTAGTCGGCGTGTATCCCCATGTCAGCGTGCCGATGGAGTAGCACGACGTGAACCAATCGATGAGCGCAATTGTTACCCCGGTCGCGGAAACTTCAGGGTCTGTCAGAAATTCGATCTTTACAGGAGCCGCAATTTCCAGCGTTGACGCATCGCTGACACCCCAGGGACCTTCTGCGGACACTGCATATTGATATACATTGTCGTTTTTGACAACCCGGTCCACCCACTGCGTAGTTGCTACAGTCGCCAATTCTTTAAGGCCCGGGTCGACACCGGCGTTCAGGCGGTAGATATGATATGTCTTTGCATTCGGAACCGCCGCCCACTGCAGATAGTCATGGGCATCGCCGCCGAATGCCTCAAGGCTAGGAGTGGTTGGCTCTTTGATCGGTTTTGCCTGCCATGGGTTGGTGTAGTAAAGATTTGAGAACAATCCCAACCCGTTTATGGTGCCAAGGCCGGTCGTGAGGTCGTAGCCCTTTACGGTCGGATAGAAGTAGTTATTGCCGAGGTCGTTGATGTCATGGAAGCTCATCGAATACTGGGCTGCATTGTTCAGAGCGTACAGCGCCGGCGCCGGCCATCCAAGGCGCTTGCCGCCGCCGCTCACGCGGGCCGAGTTCACGTTGGCCAGAAATGCCGCCCACAGGGGCGCCGCCGCGCTGGTGCCGCCCTCAACCAGCCAGCCATCTCCGTTTTCCGTCAATTCAGCGATATTCTTTTGCAGTATGCTGTATCCGGTCGTCGGATCCGCGTTAAGCGCGACATCCGGAACATTTCGGAATCGCTTCGATGCTCCCGAAGCAACGTTTACCGAACGAGACTGGATTCCGGATATCGGCCAGAACTGACTGAAACCGCCGCCCGTTGCGCCATACTCGTTGGCCCAGGTGTTCTCGGCAAGCCAGCCGCCAGCCGCATTCGTCGTAAGGCTTGTGCCGCCGACTCCGATCGCATATGGCTGTGAAGCGGGGTCGCCGACAGTCGGGTTGCTGGCGAAGAAGTCCTCATAGGCGCCGTTATCTCCGGATGAGCAAAAGAACGCCTGCCCCTGAACAGCCGCTTCTTCAAGGAGGTAGTTTTCGGCAAGCAGATAGTCAACTCCGCCGGGAACGCTGTTGGCGACGACATCTTCCCCTACTCCCCAGGAGCTGCTGATCTCATTGGCTTCGTTGTCTAAGACAATACGGTTTAACAGATCCAGGCTTGAAACCCAATCGTTCTCAGCCTCATAGACCATTACCTTCTTAGCCTTCGGCGCAAGGGCCTGCACCAACTCGATATCGAGAGTTACTTCGATCTGGCCGTTTAGCGGGTCTTCCGGATGACCTGAGAAGCCGTCTACCAGAACGTTTTGCAGCAACAGGCCATGAAGCCCGAACGTCTTGGCGTATGCTGCGATGTCTTTCCTATCGTACCCGTCGAGTTCATAGAGCGCGATTGTTTCCCCTGCGCCACCGCTGATACTGGTAGGAATGTTGTACGCCTTTGCGATGTCCTGCGGCGAGAAGCCACCACCCGGCCCTGTAGCGTCGTGAGATTTGGTTCGCATGCCCTGCTTGAGGATTCGGGCATTCGATTTCAAGCGCACTTTATTCCGCAGCCCAACCAAAGCAGCCACATGTGGAGCGATCGTGGAAGGAAGCTGTGGATCTTGAGCGGCGGTGAAGTATTCCCCCTGAGCGCCGGAATAACGGTTGAAGCCGATGCGCAGCGCGTTGCCTATGGAGGCAGCCGTTCCTGTAACGTGAACAAGCATGCGGTTCGAACGGCGTGAAACGGTAAGGCCGCTTTTCTCGAAGTGCTGCGCCACGGCCTCGTAATCCGCGGCAGCCGGCGCAAACTGATCGGTAAATTGCTGAGCGCTCAGATACCGGCCGAAGCTTGGGCTTGCCGGATCATGTTCCGCGCGAATGAGTGCCTTGAGCTGGGCTTCATTGCGAGGTTTAAGGGCAATAACGAGAGATATTTGCTGAGATGAGTTGATCGCTCCAAGAGAACGAGCGCTGGATGCGCGATCAGGTCCGGCATAACCGTGCAAGGTCGTAAACGCAGATACGGCACGCGGAGCGCCTGCGTTGCAAGCTTGCGAAAATGACAATCCTGCAAGAGCCAACATGGCAACTGCAGGCCGAACACAATGCAGCAATCGGGTCATTATTTGAGCGCCTTTCGTATATGGGGGCGAGCTAACGGTGATAGCGATTTGGCAGCAATAAACGTGCCAATGACCGCCTGCCTCGCAAACAAAATCAGGCGCAGATAAAGATGTATGCCGATGTTAAATAGGAGAGATTAACGAGGCTTCGTCAACAGTAGGCTTATTGACGCGGGTCGAGACACGGTATATGTCGAGGGGAGGCATCGCGTCAGGAGTGATGAGGGCAAGGGCAGAAGCGCCGTCGAGGGTAGGATCAAGCCAGCGCAGGGCTGTTTCTGGGGTAAGCAGCGCAGGCATACGCTCATGGATAGCGCTTATTGGGCCTTCTGCAGGCTGAGTAATAATCGTGCAGGTGCGCAGAGGTTCCGCCTCCTCGTTCTCCTGCCACTTGTCCCACAGGCCGGCAAACGCAGCCTGGCCATCCATCACACGGAAATACCGGGGACCGGGCTCTTCGCCTTCTTTCAGCCATTCGTAGAAGCCGGAGGCCGGGATAATACACCGGCGGCGCTCCAACTCCTTGCGGTATGTGGGCCGTTCCCGTAGTGTCTCGATGCGGACATTGATCGGCCTCCGCGCGGATGCCAGATCCTTCGTCCAGAATGCGACCATCCCCCATTCGAGTTCGACAAGATAACGCTTATCGTTCTTCTGGAGAATGGTCGTGATATTCTGACTGGGCGCAATGTTATATCGTGCGGCCGCATCGGCGATGCGTACGTCATCGACGCGATACGCCTCGGTAATATTCTCTACAACCTCGTGCAATACGAAACGGCCACACATAATTATCTCTCAGGCGCTGCGCAAGAATTCAAGCGAATGCAAAAGGCCGGATTTCTCCCCGGCTTCCGTGCCGTTGAAGTTCTCATCCTCAAGCTCGACACTCACATTTCCTTGATACCCATTATCCTGCAAAATGCGGAAGATTTCGCTCCAACGCGCCTGACCGGATCCGGGAATCGTATATCGCCATACCCACTCACCGAAACCATGCCCCTTCGCAAAGGCCGCATTCTGATACAGGCCGTACTCGTAGATCGCCTCCGCGTCGATTTCTGTATCCTTGCCATGGACATAATACACGTGGGCAGCGAACTCCTTCAGGAAACGGATATGATCGACACCCAGGCGGATAAGGTGTGAAGGGTCATAGTTAATTCCGACGTTCTGCCCTTCGAAGTCCTTCAAAAACTGCCGCATGGTCTCCGGCGTGCAGCACAGGCTGGGCAAATGCGGCTTTCCGCCGGGATACCCTTCGATGACCATGTGGCCGCCCACTTCGGTGATGGCCTGAATGATCGGACCGAACGATTCGACCGCCACCTTATAGCTTTCATCGCGCGGCTCGCCGCTGCCGTGAGGAATGATACAGGTAAAGAATATGCTCGCGCCGTTCGACGCGGCATCCTTCACGTAATTCACATTCCGCTCGATCGCCGTCTTTCGCTTTTCAGGATCGGGCGAGAGGATATTACCCGAATCGACGAGATCGACCGAGCCAAGCGAAAGCCCTGCGTCCTTTACGATTACGGCATCCTCCGGAGACAATCCCCCGAGGTCGATCGAATCAAAGCCCGACGCGCTTGCCCATGCCGTCAGTGTGGGCAGGTCACGCTGCCACTCACTCCATCCACGGCGCATCCCGATCTTGAAACCGCCAGTTCTAGTTCCCATCGTTGGATATTCTCCTTGAAAGTCGTTGGTCGTAGACCAGTATCGCACGGCGAGTTCTAGATTGCGTGCGGAATGTCCTGCCGGGATTGAGAAAGGAGCATCAGCACTGAAAGCGTTCGCTCGTTCAACCCCACCCTTATTCCCTCCTTCGAGCAGGTACGGAGACCTACTCCCACGGGGAGAGCGCGTCCCGGTCGACTGGGGCGTTTGCACTCTTAGCGCATACACCAAGCAGAGTAAGGCTTTTAATAAGGGCAAACGCGCCTTCCCCATTAAAAACCCGCTGGCGGGCGGGGAGGACGCAAGGAGGGGGGCCTAACGAGCAAACGCCGACAAGTTCAATTCAGGCCCCTTACGGCGTAGCCACCTGCACTCCCGAATCAAGCACCCCGTTGCCACCGTCGACCTTTACACGGAAGTAGATCGTGGCGCCGGGTGTCAGCCCGGTTATGGTGGGACCACCGCCGTTTCCAAACTGTGTCGTGACATGGTGGTTCAGGTTCGTTGCCGAGTATCCCCAATCGAGCGAGTTCGCCCCGGCAGCCGTTGTGGCCCAGAAGAATGTCATCGCGGATGCAGTCTGTGGGAAATAGTCGGGGAAGAAGATCCAATCAATAGCGGTCGGAAAGCCCTGCTTTATCGCCGCCTGCGCGCTGGTTCCCCACAAACCGACGGAAGCCACCGTATAGTCATACACGACATCGTTTGTGACACCCGAATCCGTCCATGTGGTGGCTGTCAAAGTCTTGACGAGCACCGGAGTTCCCGATCCGGACACCGTACGGTAGACCTTGTACTTCGTCGCGTTAGGCACAGCGCTCCACTGGAGGTAATCGCGCTGATCTCCGCTCTGCACGGTGAGAACCGGGACCACCGGCTGCGGCCCAGGCGAAACAGCAGGCTTGGGGTCGTCGAGAAGGCTAAGAACCAGGTTGAAACCGTTTATCGTGCCAAGTCCGGTGGTGAGATCGTATCCGGGCACGCTCTGATACAGGCCGTTGTTCCCGAAATCCGCGATGTCATGGAATGTTGCGCTGTATGCCGGCGACTGCGCCAGCGAGTACAGGGCCGGCGCGGGCCAGCCAAGACGGTTACGTCCAAGCAAAAGGCGGTCAGAATTGACAATGGCCATAAAAGCTGCCCAGAGCGGAGCGGAAGCGCTGGTGCCGCCAACGCGAAGCCATCCATCGCCACCCGGAGAGATCGATGACGCCGCAGCCTCATAAACACTGTAGCCTTTGAGAGGCGACGCGTTCAGGGCAACATCGGGGACATTGCGGTTCGTAAGCGATCCCCCCGAGGCCGCCGTTACAACCGGCGCCTGCACGGATGTTATGGGCCAGAACTGGCTGACACCGCCGCCGGTCGCGCCAAATCCTGCGGAGAAATCGTTCCAGGTATTCTCACTGAGCCATGCGCCCGTGGATGACGTGGTAAGCGAAGTGCCGCCGACGCCGATCGCATACGGCTGGGCAGCGGGATCGTCCACAACGGGGCCGCCAAAGCCATCGAACGCGCCGCGGTCGCCGGATGCCGCAAATACGGCCTGCCCCTGCGCTGCAGCCTGCATCAGCAGGTAATTTTCAGCCCGCAGAAAATCCTCGCCGCCCGGCGTCATAAGGATGACATCCTCCGGATTGCCAAAGGATGTGCTGACCTGCTTCGACGTATTGTCCGTAACGATCCGATTGAGCAAGTCAAGATAGATCGTCCAGTCGTTGTATCCCTGATATACCTGGATCTTCGAAGCAAGCGGAGCTATCGCCTGCACCATCTCAATATCGAGAGTAACTTCAACCTGTGAGCTGAACGGATCCAGAGAGCCTCCGGGAAATCCATCTACGAATACGTCCTGGAGCTTGACGGACGGCAGTCCAAACTTCTGCGCATACTTCTTGATGTCGGACTTGTCGTATCCGCCGAGTTCCAAAAGCGCAATGGACTCCCCAAAGCCGCCGCCGAGCCAGGCGGGAATATTGTAAGCTTTTGCAATATCCTGCGGCGATAGTCCATTGGCCGGTCCGGTTGCCGCAGACGATTGCATCGACAGTTGGGGGTTGAACTTGAAGTTCGGCTTAAGCCGCACATTACTTCGCAGACCGACCAGAGCCGAAACGTGCCCGGCTAACGCAGCCGGCAGTTGCGGGTCGGAATCCGCGGCGAAGTATTCGCCGTCCACCGATGCATAGCGAGATAAGTTCGTATTTAAAGCAGCCTTAAAGCCCAAGGAAGGCCCCGTTACCCGCAGCAGAAGCCGATTCGGCCGCCGTGATACTGTCAGACCTCGCGAAGTGAATTGCTTGACGACTGCCTCATAATCTGCAGCCGTGGGACCATAAGTGTCTGTGAACTGCTGAGAACTCAGGTAACGGCCAAAATTCTGACTTGCCGGATTATGAGCGGACTGAATGAATGCCTTGAGCGCTTCTTCGTTGCGGGGCTTCAGCGCGACCACGATCGAGATCTGCTGCGACGGCGCAAGAGCGCCGAGGCGATGAGCCCCGGAACGCTGCGCATAACCGCGTAAAACATGAGAGCCGGCGTCCGGCGCGGCCTGTGCTGCCCTTTCCTCAGAGACCGCGACACCGGCAGCGAGAAGAGATACGAACGTCACTGAAATAAATCGCGAAAACTTAGATCTTTTCATACTAATGACCTTTCGTGCGATAAGTAATTTCGGATGCTGTTTTTTCTTGCGGGCATAACAAGTGCCAAGTAGACATACTATCCTTAATCGTGGCATTGTAACACAGTAGAGCTCAGCCGTATAGCCGAGTTTTAAAAATACTTTGTGAAATAAAGTAACAAAGTCTGAATTTCGTTGACAGGCCCTAATAGGGCACGGGTATCATACTCGCAATCCAGCTGCCCGAAAGCGTGAAAGTGCGATGGAGTACAAGTCTGCTCTTCTAGAAAAAATTAACAGCCCGGCCGATGTCAAGGCATTGAGCCCGGAGCAGCTTCGGTCCCTTGCCCAGGAAATCCGCGTGTATCTCACAGAGTGCGTATCGCGGACAGGAGGACATCTTGCTCCTTCCTTGGGCGTGGTCGAACTGACGCTCGCTCTGCACAAAGTGTACGACATCCCCCGCGACAAGCTCATCTGGGATGTCGGCCACCAGGCATATGTCCATAAGATCGTCACAGGACGACGCGAACAGCTGCCCACGATTCGCCAGTACGGCGGACTGTCAGGCTTCCTGCGTATCGACGAATCGCCATACGACCTCTACGGGGCCGGGCATGCGTCGACATCTATTTCGGCGGCGCTCGGCTTTGCCAAAGCCCGTGATTTCCGTGGCGGCAAAGACAGCGTACTGGCCCTCATCGGCGACGGCGCCCTTACCGGGGGCCTTGCCCTCGAAGGTCTCAATAACGCAGCGCATATCGATACGGATATCACGATCATCCTCAACGACAACGAAATGTCGATTGCGGAAAACGTCGGAGCTCTCGCCACATATTTGGCGAAACTGCGCATGCAGCCGGTATATCAGCAGGCGGAAGAGACTGTCAAAGGCGTTCTGAAGGGGCTGCCCGTCGGCAGCAACATCATGACGAAAGCCGGACGCGCCGCCAAGCATGCCGCCACACACTGGGCGACACCCGCGCATACCGGCCTGCTCTTCGAGGAGATGGGGCTGACCTACATCGGGCCGGTCGACGGCCACAATGTCGAGGCTCTTATCAACACATTCAGGCATGTGAAGCGGCTCAAAGGCCCCGTGCTTGTCCATGTGCTGACCGTCAAAGGCAAGGGCATTCCCTACGCCGAGGCTGACCCCCTCACCTATCACGGCCTGTCCAAGTTCAGCCCCGACGACGGCCGGCTGGAATCGAAGACATCCGGACCGACCTTTACCAACGCCTTCGCGGAGACACTCGTCGATCTCTCCGAAACGGACGACAAAATCGTGGCGATCACGGCGGCGATGCCGGCAGGAACGGGTCTTACGAAGTTTGCGGAGCTTCATCCGAAGCGGTACTTCGATGTCGGCATTGCCGAACAGCATGCGGTAACGTTTGCAGCAGGCCTCGCAGCCGACGGGTTAAAGCCCGTCTGCGCGATCTACTCGACCTTCCTGCAGCGCGCTTTCGACCAGATCGTCCATGACGTCGCCTTGCAGCGGCTGCCTGTTAGGTTCTTCCTGGACCGCGGCGGCCTTGTGGGCGATGACGGCGGCACTCACCATGGCGTGCTTGACCTTGCCTATCTTCGGTGTATTCCGAACATAGTAGTCATGGCGCCCAAGAACACGTCGGAGCTCAAAGCCATGACGCGCTTTGCGTTTGCCTTCAACTCCGGTCCGATCGCCGTGCGCTATCCGCGAGGCGGATCGGCTCTCGAAGGTCCTGCCGATATGGTCCCTACGCCGATCGAATTGGGACGCGCCGAAGTGCTGCGTGAAGGCGAAGATGTGCTGTTGTTTGCGCTCGGAGCCGGCGTGGAACTTGCGCTGTCCGCCGCCGATACGCTGAGAACGGAAGGCATCGACGCTGCCGTGGTCAACGCGCGCTTCTGCAAGCCCATCGACACCCAGGCTCTGTTCCGGCTGGCGCGACGGTGCGGCCGTGTGATAACGGTCGAAGATGGCGTTATCCAAGGTGGCTTCGGTTCAGCCGTGTTGGAACATCTTGCCGATGAAGGAATTGCGGTCCCGGTTGTCCGCATCGGCTTGCCCGATGAGTTCGTCGAGCACGGTCCGGTTTCCGTTCTCCGGGACCTTGTAGGGCTAAATGCCGCAAATATCACTGCGCAGGCCCGCCGGCTGTGCGGAAAACAAGAAACGTTGCCGCACGTGCCCGAGCTCGCCACATCACGATAGTAGACTGACATGCCGAAAAAAACTCGCCGTCCCATGCCCGCGCAAAGCGCTACGGCTTCACCGGGCACAGGAACAGTAATCGCCGCAACAGCTGTAATTGCCTCACTTCTGGGAGCCGCAATTGCCTGGTCTGTAAGCGCAACCCGAAGCAGCGCTGCAGCCAGGCCGCACACAACGGCACCACTAACATCTCAACCACCGGCGGCATTGCCGCCGGCAATCGCAGGCTTGCAATCCGATCCGAGCGCGCAGCCTGCGTCGCCCGGCGCGCCTGAAATTCCGCCACCTGGAATGCTCCTGGATGTGCCGCCGGCCAAGGTCGCGGTGAATATGGGAAACTGGAGTTACGACCGCAAAAACTTCCCCACCGCCATCGCCTACTACCAGGAGGCTATTCGCCGCGGGTTCGATAATCCCGACATCCGCACGGACCTCGGCAACTCCTATCGCTTCACGGGAGATGTGCATACGGCCCTAACACAATACGGCGTTGCGCAGAAGCAGTCGCCGAAACACGAAAATAGCCTCTTCAATCAAGGCGCCTGCTACTTAAGCCTGGGCGACTCCAAAAAGGCCATCGCCACATGGCAGGACTATATCAAACGCTTCCCAAACGGCGAACATAAATCGTCCGCACAGGAATTGATTGCGCAGGCGCAAAGCGGGACACCAACACCGTAAGACCAAGACTGGGCAAAGCCGATCTTCCTCTATACCTCTTCCTTCCCGAGTGCGCCCCTCCCACTCAGGGTATAATGCCCATATGGCGGGACACGTTCACGGCGCGACCAGCGGCAAGTACCTCTGGATATCGCTCTTTATGACGCTCACTTTTGTGGCGTTCGAAGTTTTATATGGCCTTCGCTCCCATTCGCTGGCGCTCGTATCCGACGCCGGCCACAATGCGAGCGATGCGCTTGCGCTTGGGCTTGCTGCGTATGCAATCTGGGTAGCGCGCCGCCCAGCCTCTCACAAGAAGACATTCGGCTATCACCGGGTCGCCATCCTTACCGCGCTCATCAACGCCGCCACACTGATCGTCATCGCAATCAGCATTCTGATCGAAGCATGGCGTGTCTTCCGGCATCCTGAACCCGTACAGGGCACTACTGTCATGGTCGTCGCGGCATTCGCCGTCGTCATGAATACGGTAATCGCCTACTGGCTTCGCGGCGAAAGTCACCAGAGTTTGAATGCCCGCGCGGCTTACATCCATATGGCCGGCGATGCCCTCTCCTCTCTTGGCGTGCTCATTTCCGGCGCGGCGATCCGTTACCTGGGATGGCAACTTGCGGACCCGATAGTGTCCGTTATGATCTCAGCCTTCATCCTGTATTCGTCATACGGGGTGGTAATCGAAGCCACGAACATCCTCCTTGAAGGCACTCCTGCCGGGCTGAATGTGGGCGAGCTTGTCACGGCAATCCGCAACACGCCCCCGGTAACCGATATGCATGACCTTCACCTGTGGACTGTCGGCGACGGCATTCACTTCCTGTCATGCCACGTGGTTCTGCCGGAAACAATGTCGATGTCCGACGGGGCAGCCGTCGTACGAGAACTCAATACGATGCTGCATGACCGGTTCAACATCGGCCACGCAACGATCCAGATTGAGGCAGGAGACTGCGATGGTTGCCGCATTGAGCCGCGCGAACTTTACTGCGAACTGGTCTCCCACCCCGTAGGTTGCGGCCACGATCACGCACACGAACATTAGTAGAGCGCAAGCCTCTCCCCCCGCCGCTGTCGCGGCTTACCCGGGCAAGCCTCTCCCCCCGCCGCTGTCGCGGCTTACCCGGGCAAGCCTCTCCCCAAGCTCGTATAACTCGCTTTTCCCCTCTCCGAAACGGAAAGGGGCGTCCGATTTTCGATCACCAGACGACTCTTACATACGCGTCGCCTGTGACCATTACCTCAGTTCACTATAGAGTCGTCTGGCAAATGACCTTTGGACATCCCTTTCCGCTGTTGCCACCGAGTGTGCCAGCCTGACGCAACATTCGGAGAGGGAAGAGGCGCGACAGCGCTTGAGGGAGAGGCTTCCCGTACCCGCAAAATTCCCTTGAAGTAGTCTGTTGACAGTCTCAATCATCCATGATATACTGTCTCAGCGTCACCCCAACCGTGTGGGTAAATCAATTTAACATGAATTGAACGCATTTCGCGCATATCTTGCCGATGGGCGGCAAGTTGCGAAAGGTAATCGGTTTCCGTCGCCAAACGCGGCAATTGAAGCGCGCAGGCGGCGGTGAAACCGACTTCGGTGAAAGATCTCGCAGCAAGCAAATGATCAACGACAACCCATCTCCGGTGAGGCTTGAAGACATCGCTTCGCGCGTCGGCGTGTCCCGCTCGGAGGTTTCCCGTGTTCTCAACGGGCGCATTCGGGAGGGCAAAGGAGTTGGACCTGCGACACGAGACCGAATCCTGACGGCCGCCCGCGAGATGAACTATCGTCCCCATCGCGCGGCGCAAAGTCTGGCGCGGGGGCGAACAGACACTGTGGCCCTCATGATGGTCGTCGACAGAACGCCGCAGGCGATCCAATCAGCCGAAGCGTATCATGAGCTCACGCCACACTATCACGAAATCATAGGCGGACTGACTTACACGCTCAATCAATACGGACTGCATCTCCTGCTTGCCCAGTGCGGCACGCCGGATACCGATCCACTCATGGCAATGGATCAGATCGCCCGATCGCGCACCTGCGACGGAATGATCATCACGGACATGCTCGTAAATGATCCCAGGCCTGGCATCCTTGATGAGGCTGGCATGTCCTACGTCGTTCGCGGCTCCAGCCCCACCCCGGGAACGGTGGCAGTCGGATCGGACAATGTTGCCGTGGGGTATCAGGCCATTACCTATCTGTATGGCCTCGGCCATCGCAGGATCCTGTTCTATAACATCGGCCGGGACATGATGGCCGGCGAGAGACGATACGAGGGCTTCTGTAAGGCCCGCGATGAGACGGCTCTCGGCAAATCTCTTGAATACCGGGACGATGCGCACTACGAGAACGGGATTTACACATCGCTGCTTGAGCGTCTGGATCAACCGGAGATCCCAACCGCCATCTTCACTGAAGATGAAATCGGCGCGCTGGGGGCCGAACGCGCACTCAAAGAGGCTGGTCTGCGGGTTCCTGAGGACGTCAGCGTGATGACCTGCCTAAATGCCCGCTTCATGAGAATGGTGGCGCCGCACCTTACCGTTCTCAACGTGCGCCAGGTGGAAGTCGCATCGGAAGCCGGACACAAACTCGCCCGGATGCTACGCGGTGAGATCGTAGAGCGATGTCAAACTTTCATGCCGCCTATACTTGAAGAGCGGCACAGCACGGGACCGCCGTTGTCGAGACAAATCTGGTAGCAAATCTTCGTTAGTGAGGAGGTCTACAATCGGGTAGAAAGTAAAGTATCAGACCAGTTTTCTAATCGCCATAAAAACATGCTTGACACACAAAATGTTGCATGTTATACTGAATACATCATACCCAATCGGTTGGGGTGAACGGAATTAGCATTCGATACAGATTATATAAGGAGCCATCCATGACATCTACTAAGCGATCCGGGTTTACTCTTATTGAATTACTCGTAGTCATAGCAATAATCGCGATTCTTGCCGCAATTCTATTCCCGGTATTTGCGAAAGTACGAGCAAAAGCGCGCCAGATCTCCTGCGTATCCAACATGAAGCAGATTGGCCTTGCCGTCCTGCAATACTGCCAGGACAACGACAACGTCGTACCGCTTCAGGATCAGTACGGCAATGCTTACGAATCGTACATCGCTGCGGCCCGTCTTCAGCCTTATGCAAAAAGCTTCCAGATCTTCAAATGCCCTGACTCGTCAGTGGCTCAAGGAACCGTGCAGGCCCAGCAGCATGATAACGGATCAGGCGATTATATGACGGATCCCGTTAATGTTGGTCTAAAAGCTTCGACAGTTGGCGACGCAAAATATTACAACGACGTATATCCGCCGACGGACATAAAGTTTAGTCCATCTTTCTATGGGCAATTGCCTCCTCGATCGCTTGACTCGCCTGATATTTGCTCTGCTGCCCAGGCTGTACTGGCAACCGACTGGCCTCCGATTAGCTCGACATGGCCTGGCTCCGACTGGTGGGCGTCTCATGGCGGACCGGCCAAAGGCCGCCACACTGAAGGTTCTGTGGTGCTGTTTGCTGATGGACATGCCAAGTGGTACCAATTTACCAAGCTGTATCCCGGCGGAAGCGACCAGGGACGCAGTGATGAGTGGAACTACTGGGGCTTCTGGTGGGGTGGAAAGTCGGTTGGCGGCTCCGAACCCGACGGCGGCGGCTTTGACGGCAACGTAAAGGGCTGCAGCTAATCGATCTGATACGATAGGCAGGGCCAGCACTCAAACGTTGGCCCGCCTTAAATCCCCGGACAAACGTGGAACACAGCATGAATAAGTCGCATAAAATTTTCGCATTGATCACGCTGGCAGCCACGATGTCTGTGGCAGGATGCGGTCAAAAGGCAGCGGATAATCCCACACCTGCCCCTACACCACAACAGCAGATACAAAAAGTGCAGAACGATCCCAATCTTCCGCCACAAGTGCGCGCAATGCAATTGCAACACATTCAAGAGAGTTCAGGACCGCCGCAAGCGCAACCTGGTACCCCTCAGTAACAAAACCGGCCGCAGGACAATTGTCTCGCGGCCGGTTCCTTATTTTGAGGGCGACTTGTCGCTCTACTTCTTCACAAGATCCGTAAGCGCCTGGAACTCTTCGTCGGTAAGTTCCACATTGGCAGCGCCCACATTCTCCTCAAGATGCGCAACCGACGACGTCCCCGGGATCGGCAGTATAACCTTCGAACGCTTCAGCAGCCAGGCCAGCGCAAGCTGGGCAATCGTGGCGTTGTGCGTCTTTGCGGCCTCATCGAGCGGCCCTCCCTCGCGGGCAAGTTCACCGGAAGCCACCGGGAACCACGGGATAAAGCCGATATTATTCTGATCCGAATAATCCAGAACCGCCTCAGACTGCCGGTTGCTCAGGTTATAGAGGTTCTGAACGGAAACGACCTTGAAGAACTTGCTGGCCGCCTCGATCTCCGCAACGGAAACTTCCGATAGGCCAAGGTGCCGGACCTTGCCTTCGTCCTGCAGCTCCTTCAAAACGCCGAACTGCTCCTCAGCCGGAACCTTCGGGTCGATGCGATGAAGCTGATAGAGATCGATATGATCGACCTTCAACCGGCGAAGGCTCAGCTCAAGCGCCTGGCGCAAATATTCAGCCCGTCCTACGGCAGTCCACTTATCCGGCCCCTGCCGTGTAAGACCGCCCTTGGTGGCGATTACAAGATCCGAAGGATACGGATAAAGCGCCTGGGCGATGAGGTTCTCAGACACTTCCGGGCCATAGGAGTCCGCGGTGTCGATAAAGTTGACGCCGAGTTCGTATGCGCGCTTCAGCACTCGAACCGATTCTGCCGGGTCTTTGGGATCGCCCCAGATCCCGGAGCCGGTGATGCGCATCGCGCCAAATCCAAGGCGGTTGACGGTAAGATCGCCGCCGATTGAAAAAGTGCCGGACGCCGCGGCATTGGGCGCCGCTTCTACTGTTGTCATTGTGAAGGTCTCCCTTAAAACAGGTAACAGATCAGACTGCTTTCGAACGAACATAACCGCGGAAGGCAGCATTGCGTTCCCGCAAATCCGCCAATCGCTAGTGTTCCCACGCCAACGCATATCCAAGCCGAACAAACACGAATAGCCGTCTATCGCGCAGCGCGACTGTGAGGTATGATAAGGTCATCGCAGACTTTCGCGCCGACTCTCCAAACCATGCCTCTTCTTGAAGTTCACAATCTGACGAAACGCTTCCCGATCAGCCGCAAGACAGGCGCGCTGACTCAGACGACGGATTTCGTTCACGCAGTCGATGGGATCGATCTCACTGTTGAAACAGGAGAGACACTCGGTCTTGTCGGTGAATCGGGATGCGGAAAATCGACACTGGGTCGCTGCCTGCTGAGGCTCGTCGAGCCGACCAGCGGACAGGTAATGTTCGACGGCGCCGATGTCCTCGCTCTCAAGGCGGGCGATCTTCGGCGAATGCGCCGGAACATCCAGATGGTCTTTCAGGATCCGTTTGCGTCACTAAACCCAAGGATCCGAATTGGGGATATGCTGGCGGAGGTTCTGCTGGCGCACAATATTGTGCCGCGCGGCGATGTATCGAAAGAGATCGACGCTCTGCTCGACCAGGTCGGTTTGCCACAATCCGCCCGATCCCGGTTTCCGCACGAATTCTCCGGCGGCCAGCGGCAGCGAATCGGCATCGCCCGGTCACTGGCCCTGCGTCCAAAGCTGATCATCGCCGATGAGCCCGTTTCTGCACTCGACGTCTCTATCCGCGCTCAGGTTCTTAATCTCTTCCGCGACATTCAGAAGCGCACGAACACAGCGCTGATTTTCATCGGCCATGATCTGGGCGTCGTGCGCCAGGTCAGCCACCGCGTTGCCGTCATGTACTTGGGAAAAGTCGTGGAGGTCGGCGGATCGGACGAGTTATTTGACAACCCGCGCCATCCCTATACAAGAATGCTGCTCGAAGCCGTTCCCCGCACCGACAGAAAGCGCAGCAGCACAAAAATCGGCGATGTGGGCGATCTCCCCTCGCCCGTCAACCTGCCCTCCGGCTGCCGCTTCCGCACGCGCTGCCCGATTGCCCAGCCCATTTGCGCCGAAAAGGAGCCGCCCCTCGCCATTTTCGAAGACGGTCCCCCATCCCACCTATCAGCCTGCCACTTCGCCACAACATTGCCGATGTGGGGGTGAAAAGCAAGCCTCTCCCTCGGTCGCTAAGGCTCCCTGTCCCTCTCCCAAGCGGAAAGGGATGTCCAACTTTCGCAAACCAGACGACTCTTTCATCTGCGTAGCCTGGGATTATAAGCTCAGTTCACTATAGAGTCGCCTGGGCTAGGATCTTTGGACACCCCTTTCCGACTTGTCGGAGATGGGGTAAGTCGCGACAGCGACGGGGGGAGAGGTTTTCCTACGCCCCAGCCTTCTCCTCGTAGTATTCCTCGATATGCTCGTACACATGCTCCGGGAACTTCAAATCTCGGTACAGGTTGCCGGAATCAGGATCTTCGGGATTGGGAACAATCGGGAAATCCTGCTGCGCCTGATATTCAAGGAGCTTGGCGCGCTTCGGCGGGTTGTAGTCGCGTCCCTGCACCTGGACAAATAGAACCCGAGCCTGCTCTTCACTGAAATCTCTATCCTTCTTCAGCCACGAAACCACTTCGTTCTCATCCATAAAGTGCCTTGCGACCATCGCAAAGACAAGGCGGCCGTAATGCCCGATATCTTTTCCCTGCTTTAGAGCATCCAGGAGATGCGCCATCACATCGCTCTGCCGGAGCGCCTCTTCCGCACTCGCCGTCTTCAAATCTGTTGCTGTTGCCATTTTCAAACCTCCTGACAAAATCAAGTCTCTTGAACGTATATGGCCAAACACGGCCAAAAATCAAACATTTGTTCACTCAAAAACAAGAGCTAATTTAAGACTGATCGGTAGGTAAGTTCGCGGCAAGCGGGAGGTATAATAATTGACAGTCTGCAACTAGGAAATAAACGGGATGCCTGCCGCCGTCGCTACGCACCTTGAACAACTTATCGGAAATACTCCCCTGATCCGTCTCAAAACTCTTGAAGCTGAGACTGATGGAGTTGAGATTTACGCAAAGGCCGAGTTCTATAATCCGGGTGGATCGGTCAAGGACCGGCCTGCCCTGAATATGATCCAGGAAGGCGAGCGCAGCGGCAAGCTGCGCCCCGGAAAGATCATTCTTGATGCCACCAGCGGCAATACCGGGATCGCCTACGCGATGCTTGGCGCTGCCAAAGGTTATAAAGTTCGCCTCTGCCTCCCCAAAAATGCGTCGCCGGAGCGAAAGAAGATCCTTCGCGCTTACGGTGCGGAACTTGTACTGACCAATCCTGCCGAGCAATCCGATGGCGCGATCCGTATGGTCAAGAAGCTCTACGAGGAAGATCCCGACCTCTACTTCTATCCTGACCAGTACGGCAACGACGGCAACTGGCAGGCGCATTACAAGTCCACCGGTCCGGAAATCTGGGAGCAAACTGAGCACCGCGTTACCCACTTCATTGCCGGTATGGGAACAACCGGCACCATGATGGGCACCGGCCGATACCTTCGCGATGTCGCTCCAAACGTCACCCTGATCTCCATGCAGCCCGATTCGCCGTTCAACGGCCTCGAAGGATTAAAGCACCTGGAGACAGCAATTGTGCCGCCGATCTACGACGCAACCGTGGCGGACCGAAATGTCGAATGCCGCACCGAAGACGCCTACGAAATGGTAAAACGCCTCGCCCGCAAGGAAGGCCTGCTGGTGGGTATCTCCGCAGGCGGAAATGTCCACACGGCGCTGCAGATCGCAAAAGAAGCGCCCCGAGGCAGCGTAGTCGTTACCATTCTTTGCGACGGCGCAGACCGGTATTTATCAGAGCGATTCTGGGAAGACGGCGCGGAGTAGGGCAGCCACTAAAACGAAGACGTTTGCCCGTTCCGGACCCACCCCATCCCCTCCCGCCCACCAGTGGGTTTTATATGGGAGGGCGCGTTCGCCTTGGCATAGGGCTTCTATCTCTTGACCATGCGCCAAGAAGCGAAACGCCGTAGCAAGCCGGGACGCGCCCTCCCTTCGGGAGGGAATAAGGGTGGGTCCTGACGCGGGAACGCTTCCGCTCACTGATATTAGGAACACACCTTGCCGCTAATACTAACAGCAGAACAAGACAAAGCAATTCGCGCTCATGGCTCGGAAGACTATCCGCACGAGTGCTGCGGCTTCCTGATCGGAAAGCAGTCCCCGGAGGGAGCGGTCGTTGAGAAGACTCAGCGCGCCGGCAACACCCGCGACGATTCGCCCCGCAACCGCTTTGAAATCGATCCTGCCGATCTGTTCCGCGCTGACCGTGCAGCACGAGCGGAAGGTTTGGGCGTGGTGGGTTTCTACCACAGCCATCCCGATGCCCCGGCGCGACCGTCGAATTTCGACCGGGAACGTGCCTGGCCAGGCTACTGTTACGCAATTGTATCCGTGGCTCATGGAGAGCCGCAGGAAATGACGAATTGGCGCCTCGATGACGAGACGGGTCAGTTTACCCCCGACCCCATCGCTGTCGACGCGCAAGACTAACGAGGAGAAAACGACCCCATGTCCGTTAACATCGTCATACCGACGCCCATGCAGAGGTATGCGGATAACCGGGAAGAGATTCAGGCTGAAGGCGCTACCGTAGACGCCGCTCTTGCGAGCCTGACCGAGCAATTCCCGGATCTGAAAAAGCACCTGTTCACCGAAGACGGCAAAATCCGGAACTTCGTCAATGTTTACGTCAACGATGACGACAGCCGATATACCGGCGGCGGCGCTACGGCGATCAAAGACGGCGACACGCTGACAATCGTCCCCAGTATCGCCGGCGGCCTCGATGCAGTCGGACACGGCGGAGCGCCCTCGTTCCATCTGTCGGTCGATCCCAATTCGGTCGAGCTCGACAGCGAAGAGATTCTTCGCTACTCGCGTCACCTGATCATGCCGGAAGTGACGATGGAAGGCCAGAAGCGGCTCAAAGCAGCCAAGGTTCTTTGCGTCGGCACCGGCGGCCTTGGCGCGCCTTTGACCCTTTATCTTGCCGCAGCAGGCGTCGGCACGATCGGCCTCGTCGATTTTGATGTCGTCGACCTGACCAATCTGCAGCGTCAGATTGTCCACCGCCAGAGCAGCATCGGCACACCCAAGATCGACAGCGCCGAGCGAACCCTGAAGGAACTCAACCCGCAGGTCAACATCATCAAGCATGAGACCATGTTGACCAAAGACAACGCGATGGAGATCCTCAAGGATTACGACATCATCGCGGACGGCACCGACAACTTCCAGACGCGCTATCTCGTCAACGACGCCTGCGTGCTGCTCGGCAAGCCCAATGTCTACGGCTCGATCTTCCGCTTCGAAGGCCAGTCCAGCGTCTTCTATGCCGCTGACGGCCCCTGCTATCGCTGTCTCTATCCGGAACCGCCGCCGCCCGGACTTGTTCCCTCCTGCGCCGAAGGCGGCGTACTGGGCGTCCTTCCCGGCATCATCGGCGTCATTCAGGCCATCGAGACCGTCAAGCTGATCCTCGGCGAGGGCCAGCCCCTCATCGGCCGCCTGATGTTGTTCAATGCTTTGAAGATGCAGTTCCGCGAACTCAAGCTTCGCAAGAACCCGGAATGCCCGATCTGCGGCACAAATCCGACGATCCACGAGCTGATCGACTACGATGAGTTCTGCGGCATCGGCCGTGGCAATGAAGCCGTCGAGACGGACCAGTCCGAAGAGATCTCCGTAAAGGAACTCAAGGCCAAGTTCGACCGCGGCGACAAGTTCGTCCTGGTAGACGTCCGAGAGCCGCATGAGTACTCCATCGCCCGCATAGAAGGCTCCAAGCTGATCCCGCTCGGCACCGTGCAGCAGCGTACACACGAACTCGACACTGCGGATGAAATCATCCTCCAGTGCAAGTCCGGCGGACGCTCCAGCCGCGCCCTGCAGATGCTCAAAACGGCAGGCTTCAAAAAGGTCAAGAACCTCACCGGCGGCATCACCGCCTGGTCAGAGGAGATCGACCCCAGTGTGCCGAAGTACTAGAGATTAAAGATAGTCTCCGCCCTGAGTTTAGGTGGGCGGATAGCGCTAGATGCAAGCGGTCAAACGCCTCGCAAGCCCCAAGAGGCAGGCGGTTAAAACCGCGCCTAGAGAGTACAACAGTCTGCCTTCGCGGACCAAGAATGGGACCTATGGTCCCTCTTTGTGCCCGGAGGGGCACCGTTGTACTCTCTAGCCCGTGCCACCCGGAGGGTACCCGGCCGCCAGGGCGGGCCGTCACCATCCTTATTTTCGTTAGCGTTTATAGGGTCTGCTCTTGTAACTGCGCAGGCAAATCAGAATGGGGATTAGGTACTTGGCTTGACACACTCAAGGCAAGCAGGTATCATTTCCCCTATAAAACGCTAGATAATGTAGGAAATGAGCCGAAGGAGGCTTCTATGTCCGAGCCGACATCTGTAGACAGCGTCCAGAGCGTCAAAATTAACCTAACTTTTCCCATCGAACGTGTGGAACAGCCTCTATTGGCTCAAGCCATTAAGAATTTTGGGGTAATCGCCGACATTCGCCGCGCTCAGATAGAGCCCGCGAGTGGCGGCTATATTATGTTGCAGCTGAGCGGCACGGAAAAGCAGATCGACGAAGCTGTCGCCTTTTTCAAGTCGTTCGGAGTGGGTGTGGGCTTCATCGGTGTCGATGATGTCCAGGCGTACTGATTTAGACAGTTAAATAAGACTTTTATGTACGCCGGCAATGCCGCCGGTATAGGACGATAACGCAGGAGAATCCGACGATGGCAGGAACCGGCTACGCACATCCGGACGTGCTGGTAGACACGGGCTGGGTCGCGCAGACCCGTACATCTGGCGAATACAAGCTCATCGAGATCGATGTCGACACGAACGCATATGCTGAGGGGCACATCGCGGGAGCAATCGGCTTCAACTGGCAGACTGAACTTGAGGATACGCTTACCCGCGACATCCCGAGCAAAGAGCAGTGGGCCGCCCTGCTCAGCAAATCAGGCATCAGCAACGACGATACCCTGGTGCTCTACGGCGACAACAATAACTGGTTTGCCACATTCGGATACTGGCTGTTCCTCATCTTCGGCCATGACCGCTCCAAGCTCAAGCTGATCAACGGCGGCCGAAAGAAGTGGGTTGCCGAAGGCCGTGAGTTGACCGCTGAGGTCCCAACCCTGCCGGCCGCCACATATGTCGCTACCGAGCCGAACTTCGCGCTCCGCGCCTTCCGTGACGATGTCCTCAAGCGCCTTGGCGCCCCGAGCCTCACACTTCTCGATGTTCGCTCCCCGGATGAATACACCGGCAAGGTAATCGCGCCTCCCGGAATGACCGAATCCGCGCAGCGTGGCGGCCATATCCCTGGCGCACAGTCGACACCATGGCTTAACGCCGTGAAAGATGATGGCACGTTCAAGTCCGCTGAGGATCTCAAAGCATTCTATGAGCCGAAGGGGGTGCAGGACGGCAAGGACGTCATCGCATACTGCCGCATCGGCGAGCGCTCATCGCACACATGGTTCGTTCTCTACAATTTGCTCGGCTTCGAGAACGCCAAGAACTACGACGGCTCATGGACCGAGTGGGGCTCCATTATCGGCGCTCCGATCGAGCGTGAAGTTCCCACCGTCCCTGGACAGGGTGGAACCGCGCAGGTCTGCCCCCCAGCCTAGTATGCCGATCTGACCGAGACAAAATAGAATGGACGGGGCGAGCGCCAACGCCGCGCCCCAAAAAACTCACCTATGCGATTAACCACAAAGAGTCAATACGGCCTCCGCGTTCTAGGAGACTTAGTTCGCAACTGGCGAGACGGCGGCAACGGATATCTGCAAGTCGGCGAGCTCGCAGCGCGCTGTGATACATCCCAGAAATACCTGGAACAGGTCCTTCTTCCCCTCTCCCACGCAGGAGTGCTGGAAAGCAAGCGTGGTCAGCGCGGCGGTTATCGCCTCAACCGAGCTCCCAAGGACATCTCTCTCGCCGAAGCCCTCCGCCATCTCGAAGGCCTATTGATGCCTATCCCGAAGTGGGCCGATGACGCCACCGCCGACAACTCGCAACTGGCGGCTGTCCTGCGCCGCGTCCGGGATGCCATACGGGAAATTCTCGAGAACACCTCAATCGAAGTTCTCGCCGAAGATGAAGACGCCAAGCGATCCAGCGAAGCCGTCGAAACCCTCATGTATTATATCTGAGGGCCGCCCTGTACCTCATAGAAACCTATTCCCCAACAACAAGAAGGGCGGCCACCGGGTTGTTTTATAACCCGGTGGCCGCCCTTCTTATAAATACCCTGTAGTTAGATCTCTATCCCATCTCCAGCTTCGGTTCGATCCACTTAACGAGTTTGATGCTTGCGAGATAGAGGATGGTCAGCGGAATTGCGAGGGCAAGCATCGTGCCGGGATCGTTCGACGGCGCAACAACCATTGCCGCCGTAAAGATGCCGACTGCAGCCTGACGCCAGTACTTGATCATTAGCGACGACGTAATAATCCCCACTTTGCCCAGGAACATCAAGATCACCGGAAGCTGGAACATCACGCCGAAAACGAGCATCAGTTTCGCGTAGAATACGATGTAGACCAGAGGATCTTGGAGCAGGATAGCATTTGGCAATGCCGCCACGTAGCCCAGGAACCAGCGGATCGCCATTGGCATTATGAAGCAGGCGCAGCCGACTCCCGCCAGGAAAAGGATGATCGACAGAGGGGCTACGAACTTAACCGCTTTGCTTTCCTGAACAGTCAAAGCAGGCTCAATGAACCCCCACAACTCCATCATAACAAACGGGATTGCAAGGATCAGACCGCCGATGGCCGAAACTTGAATACGGATGAAAAAGGCATCCGTGAAGTTTCGAATAAGCAGTTTACCTTGAAGCGGATCACCGTCTTGATGGAGTTTGTGAAGAGCGCTCGTAATGGGTGAGGCAAGAAAGGCGAATACTTGATCCGCGAAAATCCACATAACCGCCATTCCGACCGCGCAGTAAATGCACGATCGGATAAGGCGGGTACGCAGTTCTGCAAGATGCTCGGTTAACTCAGCCCGATTGTCATCGGGGTCCACCGGAAGCGGCGTCGTGAGTTTCAGGCGTAGAGCCATGTTGTTACCGCTGCAGGTCGACGTGTTCGACGAACTTCAAGTGTGATGTCGCCGCAACACCGCCAAAGCCCCCCGCGCCAGGATAACCACCGCCAGGATAGCCACCTGCGCCGGGATAACCGCCCGCTCCAGGATAGCCACCGCCGGGATAACCGCCTGCGCCGGGATAACCGCCCGCGCCAGGATAACCGCCGCCAGGATAGCCACCGCCGGGAGCGCCGCGACCAGGGCCACCCGGGGCTCCTGGAAAGACCACCGGGGCTGCCGGAACAATGTCGCCGTCAGCGGAAGCAGCGCCGGGAATTGCGCCACCAGCGCCAGGATAGCCCCCTGGAGCTCCTGGGTAACCACCCGCGCCGGGATAGCCGCCCGCGCCAGGGTAGCCACCCGCGCCGGGATAACCGCCGCGGCCACCGGCGCCGGGATAACCGCCTGCGCCCTGTCCGGATCCGGAGAGGAATGCAAGCTGTGCCTGAGTCAGATGGCCGGTGATATCGAGCGTGGTGTCAATGCTGATGACACGGCCTGAATTGTAAGCGAAGAAAATCGTCTTATCGACGTTTACGGTATCGAGCTGAGCGCCGGCCAGAGGTGATTTCGATGTCACAGGAACCTTCACAGCGCCGCTGTAGGTTTCGTGGATCTTGGCGGTCGGATAACCGTTCTCCCACTCGAAATCTTCGAGGCGCGCTTCACCGGTTACGTCCACCGGCGTCTGCCCCAGCCAATCGAGAGTAATCGGAATGGGTGTCTGCCAGGCGTCTCCTGTTGAAACACGGCGTCCGGGGAGCACGGGAATTGGGAAGGCGAAGTGATCGCCTGCTGTCAGCGGAGCCATCTCACTGATCAATTCGCCGAAAGGATTGAATGTCCGGTACTTTGACTTGGGCTTGTAAGCCACTGAAATCGGACGTGACAGGCCGCCCGCGAGGAAGTAGCCGCTCGCATTCATTTTGTCACGAAGCAGGACGGAATCGTCGGTGCTGTCCTCGACAGTGCGCGTAAACCCACTGGCAGAACTCTGCAAGGGACCTGAGGAAGCATCGTCCGCGGAGCTAAGTTCAGTTGTCCGAGTGTAACTGAGCGTCTCATCAACCTTCCACTTATACTTGAGCATTACGCCCTGGGAGGAGAAGGTGATTTTGTTTGCGAGCGTGACCGGCACTTCGCCGACACCAAGCACTTTATTTCCGGGTCCGAACAGTGTAATCGAAATCGTGTGGCGGCCATCAGGGAAGAAAAGCTTCGATGTCGGGTCGTTAGCGTCACTGTAAGGAGCTTTGCTGTCCCACTCGAAGATCGGAGCGCTGCGGCTCTCCGGCAGCACTCTGGCCGTCAAGAACTTGCCGTCCACGCTAACCGAGACATACCCCGTTTGCGGCACATCGTTCGCATTGAGGCGGATCGGCACGGTTTCCCGGACGATGGCATTGGCGACAGGACGCGCAAGGGTGAGCGGAGGTCCGGCGGGCGCAGGAGCGCCTCCTGCATCAGCAGGCGCAGCATCGGCCGGCGCTGCCGGCGCGGCGTCGGCGGGCGCATCCTGCGCACGTACAGGGATACTCCCTGCCATGGCGGTGAACGCCAGTGTACAACCGGCCAATATTGGGGCCCACATACGATCACTCATGGAATCTGCAGCACCTCTCTGTGGCGAACCGGCTTCCCGGCCGCTGAAGAACGCCCGAAATGAAGCGTTCACCACTTGTCGACATTATATACTTACACCACGCCACAATTATTCCTGTGGCATACCGTGTACAGGCTTACGTCGTGTTTCGACGGCGCTTTGCCGTCATTCAACCGCAATCTCTACCTCGGAATCGTCATCCGCTCCCGCACTTAACGCATTGGCAATTGCCGCCCGAGCCGCATCAACGAACTCGGCAGGAACGACGATATCCGCCCATGCGCTTTCCGACACCGAAAATACATGTCCCATCGCGGGTGACGGAATGCTGTCAAATGCAGCAGGTATTCCCTCAGAATGCAGGACGCCTCGAACGATGTTAGCTTCGGCCTCCGACCCGGCTGAAAATACTGCCGTCATGGTCGAGCTGTCCATCGGTTCGCCGGTACCGCTGCCGAGATCTTCGTCTTCCGGCATCTTCCAGGCGCTTATCTGAGCTGCCGCTTCTGTCAGTGAAGCCGGGTCCGTTTCCGCGATGTAATCTTCCACATCCTGCATCACGATAGTGGCCTCGCGGTGATGCTCTTCCTGCGCGCGCACAGCGGGATCCACGGCCTCTAGCCGAGCGGCTCTCTCAAGTGGCGTCTCCATCGACGCTTCCGATTCAGTTACAGGTACGCTAACTGCGAAATCTTCCGGCTGCATTGCACTCACCTCACAGGGATAGATTACCGCATTATGCCACCGGACGCATCAGTTTCGCGCTGCCTGTCGCAATGATTTGACCCGCTATCTCGTCCGATACTTCACCGCTGCAAATAATTATTCTGCTTCGAACCGTAACAACCTGACCTTTTACGATGAGCGCGCGACCGATTGGCGCCGGTTTTACGAGCCGTGTCGTCAGTTCTGCGGTTACCCAATCCATTCCGTGGCGGTCAAGTGCCGCCCGCGAAAGCACCTCATCCAGGATTAGCGCAATGATTCCGCCATGAGTGCGTCCGGCCCATCCTTGGTGGGAACGCTCCGGAACATAACGGGTCATGTATGTATCGCCTTCCCAGTGGAAGGTCAGGTGAAGGCCGATCGGGTTATCGGCGCCGCATCCAAAACAATAACTGTCGTCGCGCAGCAGCAGAGGGGCATCAGAACCGCTCAAGACACCTGCTCCTTGCGCGCAGGCCGCTGTTCTACGCCCACCATGCCGCGAACAAAATCGCACTCAGCCTGGACTGCGCACGACGAACAATCGGGCCGTTGCGCATGGCATGTTCGCCGGCCATGCTCGATCAAGTGAACGTGGAACGAATACACTTGCTCATCGCGGACGAGACTTCGCAAAATATCGTGAGCCTTGTCCGCCGTTACTTTCGATCCGATCAATCCCAGACGCCCCGACACGCGATGAACATGCGTGTCGACAGGAAGCGCGGGACGGCCGAGGTTGAACATGAGAACACAGGCAGCCGTTTTTGCCCCTACTCCCGGCAATCCGCGCAAATACTCCTTGACTGCGCTATCAGTCCATTGCCCGAGATGCTGAAGATCTGTGCGTCCGTGCTCGGCATGGACCAATTGCAGCACCCGCTGTATGCGAGGCGCTTTGATATCTGCCAGCCCACCGGAACGAATAGCGTTTGCGACATCCGAGACCGGCGCACACCGAACATCGTCCCAACCACCTGGAAATGCCGCCTTGAGATTGAGAAATGCGCGTCCGGAGTTAATGTCGCTGGTATTTTGCGAAAGGATCGTTGCCACGAGCGCCCCAACGATATCGGTATCGTAGTCCTCTCGCCGCCATCGACGCTCGCCATAGGCCACGGTCAATAGCTGTTCGACACGCTGCGCCTTGCTAACAATTTCGGAGGCCGCGGAGGTATCACGAGCGGTCTTCGCTGCCAGACGCGTATTCACGCGTGTCATTATATCACACCGTCGATCTCTTTGCAAGAACAAATAGGCACACACACGTTCGCGAGGCCCCTAGAGAGACACATCACCCGCGTCGGCGGGATTTGCCGGAGTCGTCCATTTGATCGATCCAAGCATATCCGTGATTGCCTGATCGCTCTTTGTTTTGTCTTTGTCCACTTCCGTGGCAGTAAACCAGTAGACAGTCCCATCTTTGATGGCTTCCACACGGCGCATTCTTAGAGACAAGGCCGGCTTCAAAATCCGGTAAGTTGAAACCGTCCAGAGAGCCGGCACGCCATCCAGAGGCTTCGTTTCCTGCGAAACGAGGTGATAGTCCTTGAACATCCGTGGAAATATGTCGTTCCCGATCCCCTTGTCTGCCTTCAGTGTCTCATTTTTTTCAATCGGCAGCGTTTTGACAATCATGTTAGCAGAGAAGCCGTCGGTCATAGGGGCAACGAAAGCAACATCAGACTTCATCACTCCGGATTTCAAGGCGCGCCAGGATTTGGCGGGCTTTATCTGGTAACCGCTCGGACTCGTATACAGTTCAGCGGCCCATACCATCGCAGGAACGGCCAGCAGCAACGCGGACAGAATCAACTTACTCTTCATTAATACCTCGGTCAAAGTCGCAGGTTATATTGCGGCGATTTTTTCGCCGCCGCGACAATGCGCTTACAAACCATTACGGTTGCCGCGCACACGACGTTGCCGATATTATACTTCGCCGGTAAAGATCTGCCGCTGTACCACTCTCATCGCTTCCCGGCAGGCGTCTTCCAATGCAACCCTACAACATCCTTCTCATCGACTTCCGAGATCCGCCCCGCCATGTAATCTACCGCCTGATCCGGCCCCGAGATTCCATGCCCCCGCAATCGTTTGCCGGACCAATTCGTTACCGCCATCCAGCGGCAATCCTGTCCGAAAGGCGTTGATACGCGGTAACGCACGGCAAGCGGCGGACAATTCGCCCCATCGCCGTCATATTTCCGCCGCGCCTCCGCCAATTCGAGTGCATCGACGGACCCTATGTGCTCATCGGAATGAGTATCGGTCGAGAGAGGATTGCCGGTAATCAGGCGTGAAGCCGCCTCCAGCCACCCGCGCGCATCCCCCGGATAATCTCGTGGCGGACGCAACAATATAAATTCCGGCTTGCCCGGAGCCCCGTTTGGCCTTAAACGCACGACCAGCGAATCGGTTGCCCCCGCCGTTCTGAATGGCGATCGCGGCACGTCATCCCATGGCTCATCGGAAGAAAGCGCAATCTCCAGCGGTAAACGCACCCGATCCCCCGGCGACCCCACGCCGGTAATCAGCGCCATCATCTCCGACATCAGCTTTTGCGCGACGGCGTATATAAATTCGACAGCGATCGCCTCAGGAATGGGATACTCCATCTGAAGCTCAAACTCCGGCAATCCAAACCTGACAAGCCCTTGCGTAATAAAACGAGGCGTCTTTGACTTGCTTGCTTGGTATGTTATCGCAACAAAATGGCGAATTCGCGGCACACCGGCTACATGCATCTTTGAGATCGGTATACTGCGATTTATTAACTGGAGGGTATCCGCATCAAGAGGCACACCATTCAAGTGTTCGGCTAGCGCCCGCGCCGCCGCATGCGCCGCCCATAGGCAGCTCCGCGGATAACGGAGTGAATCCCTGCCTTGGATTACAAGAGCGTGACAGGAGTCGTGGATCTTACGCATTACATCGTCGGGGATTTTCTTGGGGTCAAGCGGATCGACAACACGCTGCTGAATCTCAGCAATGCGCTGAACGACTATCTTAAGCTCACGTGACGGAACAGCCTGCGTGACAGCGCCGGTAAGGGGCGTTATGGATTGACGCTCCAGCCAGTCCGAGACAAACGACTTCCAACGCGCTTCCGCATAAGAGTATTCGTTTGTTAGCGAGCAGAATACAACAAAGTTGCACGTGACGCTATCAGGCACACGAACCCGAAACGAAGTCGATGGGTGTCCGACGGAGAACGGAAACTTCATTCGAAGAGCCTGATGTCCTATCTATAGCCACGAAAAACTCTGTAGCGCCGCCCAACATAACGTTATATCAAAACGGTCCGACGGGTCCATTGTTGTATAAGAAAGCGGCTCTTAGCCCAGGACCGCGCTGCACGATTGGCTCTCAAGAACAAGCGGCACGCCGTTCAATACAATGTGCGGACAAATATTTCAGCCAACTAATGGATTATACTATAGCATTGGTTACAGCGCAAGTATAGTCCGATTTACTTGATATTACAACGTTCTATTATTAATATGCTCGCTCCTCATCTTAAGCAAAAATCCCGGCAATCTTGCCGGGATTTTTGCTTAAGATGGAGGTTAGATCTTCCAGACACCATTCTCATGGATGATTTCGCCGTCTGCCGAGACGCGTCCCCCGCGCCGCAGGTCGCAGACCATGTCCCAGTGCAGCGCCGAAACATTCACGCCGCCTGTTCCGGGGATACTGTTTCCAACTGCGAGATGGCAAGTTCCGCCGATCTTCTCATCGAAAAGTATGTTGCCGGTGAACTCCGGCACCTGGTAGTTGTTGCCGATAGCAACCTCGCCAAGCCGGCGAGCGCCCTCGTCCATGGCGAAAAGCTCGTCAAGCAGATCTTTGCCCTGCTTTGCTTCCCACCGCGTTACATAGCCGTTCTCGAACCAGAGGCGCACGTCTTCGGCCTGCCGGCCATGGTAATTTGTTGGGTAGGGATATCTAATAGTCCCGTTAACGCTGTTCTCAACGGGCCCAGTAAATACTTCGCCATCCGGGAAGTTCAGGTGCCCGTCGGCATTGATCCATGTCCTGCCCTCCACACTCATCGTGAGATCCGTGTCCTCAGCCTCGATATGGATCTCGCTACGCTGGTTCAGGTAATCGCAGTATCGAGCCTGTTCCTTGCTCAACTCATTCCATGCCGCAACAGGATCGGGAAGGTCCAGGAACATCGCCTTGAACACCATAGTCTTATAGTCTTCCAGAGACATCCCGGCATCCTGCGCATATGCGAGCGTGGGATAGAGCGTGCCGCACCATCGAATCTCCGGCGGCGACGTAAACGCCCGCTCCATCCAGCGCTGCATCATCGGTCGCGCCGCCTTCTGTACACGCGCCTGCCGTGACGGGTCGATACCGGACATCTCTTTCGTGTTCGTGTCGGAAAAGATTACAAGGTCGGCCGTAATGTTTTCTGATTCCCACACAGTGGCTGGGGAGATCTGATCCAGAAGTCCTTCCGCGGCGTACCGGAAGAACGTGTGCGACTGTCCGGGCAGAGCAAGACGCAGCAAAGGCATAGCGCCCCGCTCCACGGCAAGCTTGTAAATCGCAAGAACCAGCGGTTCCGCAACGGTCTCACTGCGCAGCCGGAACAGATCACCGGCTTTCAGACCGATTGAAAAATCGACTATGACTTTAGCAAGCGCATCAATTCGAGCATCGGACATCGGTGTTCTCCTGTATCGCTAAGAATTATTCCGCCATGATCTCAACATTCGCGCGCGGAACGGTCACCTGGCTGCCGTCATCGAGCTTTGCATCGAGAACGCGCACCATCGCTCCCGATTCAAGCTTCGTAAGCTGCGGAGGCAAACCGGATACCGCGCCCAGTGCGCCGAAGTATGGCTCACGGATCAAACGCACCCTTGTGCCGATCTCAAGCGAACTTACCTCATCGTCATGCGGGGCCGACTGAATAACGCCGCCGGTCTGAGGCACGATAACCTCCGGGCGGATAACTCCGGCGCGGATCTGTGTAGCGCCGTTGATGGACGCCATCTTTCCCTCAAGGGACTTAAGGAGCGAAAACGTGCGCGACGCCATTGCGATGCTGCCGAAACCTTCGGTGATCACAAGCGTGATGTTGATATTCTCATGTCCCGTAATGGCCACACCGATATCGTAACCGAGAAAGGCGATCAGGTCTTTGTCGATGATGCCGCCCACAACGATCCCGATTACTCCAACATCTGATGCCTTCCTGAGTGCCGCGCCCGAGATATTGCCGCCTCCGACAATGATCTTACCGGCCAGATCGGGCGTGATATGCTTTTCGTCGAGTGTATCCGCTGGGTTCGCGGACACCATTTTCACAGTCCCCACCCGCTCGCCGCCGACACCGAAGATCCCCTGAATAAGAGCTCCGCGTGTTTCGACGACCACACCCTCATCGGGCAGGATCTCAGCGATGCGGCCTGAAACGTAAGCGGTCAGGTCAATGGGGCTGGGCGCCATACGAACGCCGACATTGCCTGAAACGGACGAGATTGTCTCGACCTTTCCGGAGTAAGGTGATTTTAACTCCGACTTGAACAGACCGAAAAACGACTTTGTGGCCGCGATCACCTGATCCTTTGCAACCGTATCGCCTTCCTTGATGTTCACGGTCGTCGGAACATCGGAGGCGTCGATTCCAAGTTGTGCAGCGACCTTTATGGTCTGCATCAATCCTGGAAGCGCAGCGCGAGCCACTACCGTATCAGGCGACACGGTTTCACCGGCAGCCACGAGCACATCGCCCTTAAGGGGCAGACGCCGCGTGCGGCGAATGATCGCATCCTGGCTCACTTTGAGCCCAGGCGTATAAGCAGTTCCCAATCTCAATCCCCCTCATGAATGCGATATATGCTAAAGAGTCCCCTCCCCAACCCTCCCCAAAGGAGAGGGAGTCAGATTTAGGAAAGGCAATCGAAAACATTTCCTAAATCCGAAAGCCCCTCTCCTCCGGGGAGGGGTTGGGGAGGGGAGCCTGCTGATTTAACGATTCTTACACTGCGCGGCCCACAGATATACGAGAGCGCCGCTAATACCCTTTACGTCGAAACCGGCCTCAAGTGTACGCCGCAACTCATGCTTCTCAAACCGGAAGTATGGGATGCCGCCGTCATGCTGGCCCGATTTGGAAGCGAACAGACGCGTAAACAACGAATGCTGGTAGGCGGACAGCACAAGCGTTGAGCCCGGGGTGAGCACGCGAGACAATTCGTTGACGGCGCAGGTCCGCGACGGCGCATCCGGCACATGCTCCAGAACCTGGCAGGACAGAGCCTGTGGAAACGCATCCGCTACAAACGGCAGGTTGCACAGATCAGCCTGAACCAGATGAACGTTCCGCACACCGGCCTTCTTCAGCTTTCGTGCATTCTGACGAAGCGATTCAAAACTAAAATCGATGGCGACCACTTCCGAAGCATGCTGCGCGAGGATCTGCGTCATGCGGCCGGTGCCACATCCACCCTCAAGCATGCGTTCGCCGGTTTTAGGGCTGAGCATCCTCAACATCATCGGGATCTCGACCTTCCCGAATGCCGTCAGGAACGCCATTTTGTCGTAGTCTTCAACCTGCGCATCACGCGCCGCGATCTCGGACACCTGAGCGTCATGGAGATTGGACGGCAGCATACGAGGTATGCCATCCTCGATCGGATAAGTTCGCCCATGCGGATCAGTGAGAACGCCTTCCACAATGTCTCCGGCATCTTCGCGCGTTACAGTCAGGGTGAGCGCTCCCCCACCCTCAGGCGCGGCAAGGAGCGGCAACAATTCACGCTGCATAGTTTGGTCTTCCTACACCCTTAAATCCTTCAGAGTCAGCCGCACTTTCCGCCGCCCGTTCCATTCATGGACCTGAGGCATATAGACAGCGTCGACGGTCGCGCCGGGAGCAATACGATCGGCATAGTCGCCGAAGTTCCAGCCCACGCACTCCAGCCCCGCTCCGGGCGCGCCGACTTCCATCTTCAAGTGGGTAAAGTCTTTGCCCAGTCGGCCGGCTCTCATAACGGGCATGTTGAGCGATGCAAACTTTGGCTCGGGATTTCCGTTTCCAAATGGCGCAAGCAGCTCCCATTCATCCATCAGCCTCATTGTCACGTTTTGCGGATCGATAACGCCGTCATGCGCAAGCTTCGGGATCATGTCCTCGTCACTCAGGTTCTCCGCCGCGTGGGCATTGATCCTTTCGATAAAGGCTTCCAGGTTCTCCATCGTCAGCGAAAGCCCCGCAGCCATCTCGTGCCCCCCACATGAATCGAGGATGTCCCGGCAGGAATGAATGCCGTCAAAGAGATCGTACCCCGGGATCGAGCGTGCCGATCCCTTGCCCCGCAGTTCGGTATCGTTCACGCCGATCACGATCGTGGGCTTGTAGAACTGCTCGGCCAATCGTCCCGCGACGATACCGACTACGCCCGCATTCCACCCCGGAGACGCAACCACAAGCACTCGCATGTCGGCCAGGTCCTGACCTGCAAGGATCTGCCGAGCCTCCTGCATGATCCTGTCCTGGATCACTTTCCGCTCGATATTGAAATTGTTGAGCGTCTGGACCAGCTTGTGCGCTTCTTCGCCGTCATTGGTAAGAAGCAGGTCCAGAGCGATCGCGGCGTCGTCCATACGGCCAACAGCGTTGATACGAGGACCGATACCGAACCCAACGGAATGAGCCGTCAGCGGTCGCGTCGTATCAATCCCCGCGCCCTGCAGCAGCATGCGCAGGCCTACCTTGCGGGTTGCCGCAAGCGCCTTCAAGCCTTCCGAAGCAAATATGCGGTTCTCATCGACGAGCGGCATGACATCGGCCACGGTTCCACAGGCTACCAGATCGATGAAACGCTCGATAAAACGCTGTTCGTGATCGGGCTGCAGCAGCCGTACAACGGCCTGCATCGTCTTGAAAGCCACCCCGACACCGGCGAGATGCCTGAAGGGATAAGTGGAATCATGACGGTGCGGATTGACGACTGCATAGGCCGGAGGCAGATCTTCGCCGGGCTCATGGTGATCGGTAATGATCACCGTCATGTCGAGAGAGTTAGCCAGCTTGACAGCCTCGACCGCCTGAATGCCGCAGTCAGACGTAACAATGACCTTTACACCCTGCTCGTGCGCCCACTCCACCGCAGCAGTCTTCAAATCGTAGCCGTCAACCTTGCGATGCGGGACCCGATAGACGAGATCGGCGTTGTAGGAACGCAGGGTTCGCACATACAGCGCGGCGCTCGTAACTCCGTCAACGTCATAGTCGCCGTGGATAAAGATCCGTTCCCGATTCTGTACGGCATCGGCAATCCGCCGCGCCGCCTTATCCATATCCGGCAGGCCGAAAGGATCATGGAGATTCGCAAGCTGGGGACGTAAAAACCGGTCTGCTTCCGTGGGATCGCAGAACCCGCGGTTGACGAGAAGGCGCGCGGTGATATGTTGTATGCGGAGTTCGCGAACCAGCAGGTCTTCCGCGGCGGTATTGCGGGCGGGCTCGATCCAGATTGTCTTCGGCAGCGTCAAACGGCTTCCTCAATGCAGCATATCGACAATGCGGCTGCTCGCATCGGTACTCCAAAACATAATAGCCGGAGGCATGGAAAACGGAAGCGGCGGGAGCGGCATTTGCCGCTCCCGCCGCGTGTAATTCAGTCCGGCGCCTAGAAGCGGCGCACAGGACGTTTACGCTTCGGCTTAACTCGTGAAGCAGATTCATCGTCGTCACCGCCACTGGGAACGGTCACACGCGGACGGGTCTGCTCAACAGCAGCAGGACGCGGAGCAGAGCCATTCGCGCCGGCAGACGCCGTGGCGGGAGCAGTCAAAGCTCTATCACTACCTCGCCGCTTGGCCAGCCAGTTCTCCCAGTCAACGAGAATTGAGGCCGCGTTAAAGATAGACGAATACGTTCCACTCAAGATACCGATGAACAATGCGACGTTAAGCAGCAATGTATCGTGTACGCCGAACAGGATCAATGACAGCAAGGTCATCAAAACCGTCAGCGAAGTCGCTACCGACCGGCGGAACGTCTGCAGAATCGAGTGGTTGACGAGGCCCTCGAATGTTTCACCCTTTGACCGATGACGCAGGTTTTCACGAACGCGGTCGAAGATAACTACCGTGTCATGCACGGAGAAACCAATGACGGTCAGGGTGGCTGTTACGAACAGACTGTCTATCTTCCAGTTCAGGAGATAGCCAAGGATCGCGAACACGCCGATCAACACCAGGACGTCGTGAAGCAGTGCGACGATCGCCGAAGTGCCAAGGCGCAGACCGGCGACAAACCCGCCAATACCGAATACCAGCGCCAGGTAAATGATGATCAACACAGACGCAAGACATACAGCCTGGAAGGCATTGGAAACGAACTCCTTCGAAATCGTCGGCAGAACGTTATCGAAGTTAATACGGGTGAAATCGCCAAGCGGCTTCAGGGCATGCTCTAAATGTGTTTGGGCAAGATTTATACCGTTGAATTTATCGGTTTCGTTCGTCTGTTCCGGAGTGCTGATGATTGCATAGGTTCCACCCTCAGCCATCTGCACAAGCGGGTCAGGGATCTTGTCCTGCACAAGCGCATCATGAATCGCGCTCTGCGTCATCACCTTCGGGAACTTGACTTCGATCTGGCTGCCGCCGCTAAACTCGATGCTGCGCTTCAGGCCGCCCATCCCCCAGGCAATCATGCCCGGGATAATGATCAGAACGCTCAGCGCATAGAACAGCTTGCGCTTGCCGACGATATTGAAGCCGGTCTTAGTCGCATCCGGCTTGCCCACACTTGCCGCAGGCACGCCGAAGATCGCAGTGTTCTTGCCAAGACCAGCATTCACGAGGCTGTAGAGAAGCGTACGGGTTACCGTGATAGCGGAAAACAGCGAGACAATGACGCCAAGCATCAGAGTCAATGCAAATCCGCGGACACTGGCCGATCCCATCGAGAGAAGCACGATACATGTGATGATGGTACAGATATTTGAGTCGCGGATGGCTGGGAAGGCTCGGCGGAAACCGGCATCGATTGCAGGCCGCAAAGAACGGCCGTTACGCATCTCTTCCTTCATGCGCTCAAAGATCAGGATGTTGGCGTCGACAGCCATACCGATCGAGAGCACAAAGCCCGCCATACCGGCCAGGGTCAAAGTAACGGCCGGGATACCGAGCCATTCCAGACCGCCCCGGAATATCGCCATCGTGAACAAGGTGTAGATGACGAGGGCAATGTCGGCGACCAGACCGGGCAAGCGGTACAGGATGAGCATGAAGACCATGACCAGAACCAGACCGATGCCGCCGGCAATCTCCATGACCCGCACAGCGCCCAGACCAAGAGGAGCATCCACGGACTGCGTCTGCACCTGCTTGAGCGGAACCGGCAGGGCGCCTGCATTCAGCAGATCGGCAAGCTCCTTGGCTTTCGCCAGAGTTGCAAAGCCGCCGCTGATCTGGCCCTGATCGGAAATCGTGCTTGAAATGTATGGAACCGATAGCACCTGTCCGTCCAGGATGATGCCTTCCCAGTCGTTAATATGGTGGGAGGTAAACTCCTCCATAGACTTCGATCCCTGAGGATTGAAGTTCTGGGAAACAGCTGGCTGGGCGCCCTGGCCAAGTTCCGCGCGGGAATTGGGCAGGATCTCGTCACCCTTGAGGATAAGAGGCTGCGCGTCGATAAACGAATTCCAGGAACTCATTTCATCGACAAGCTTCTTCGCCGGCGCAATCTGATCCGGCGTAAGGTAGACCTGATCCTCGCCGATGAAAGTCTTAAACGCGCTGGCGTCGAACAGGGTCGCATTCGGCCGCTCCGTAATAGGCTGCGATAATACGGTGCTTCGGAAATCGTTGTATATCGCTCGCCCATCGCGGAACGTCTTGTGAGAACGCAGGTCGTTAAACTGGTATTGTTCCGGTGAAGATCCGGGCACGGTCGTCATCGTGATGGGCCGGTTGCGGGCGCCAGGCACATTTCGATCCGTCTGGACGTCCTTGAAATGCCGGAACTCAAGCTGCGCTGTGGTTCCCAGGCGCTGCAGGATTGCATTCTTGTCCTGAACAGCCGGAAGCTCGACAACGATCTGGTTCTTGCCCTTTTGCTGGACGACCGGCTCGCTTACGCCTGCAGAGTTGATACGCCGCTCGATCGTATCGATGATCTGCGGCATTTTATTCTCGTATGCGGATGGAGGAGCGTTGATTTCGAGCACGGCGCGTACGCCGCCTTTGATATCCAACCCATAGTGGACAGGGAAACGGTCCGTGCGACTGTGGGTTTTCGCATCGTAGCGCGTACCAAAAACAACAAACAAGGATGCCGCAATCAGCACAACAATGAGCAGCGGCAGCCAGACTCTCTGCAATTTCAACCTATTCCTCCGCAAAGCGAACGCTTGAACAATTCGCTTCTCGCAAACAACAGATTATAGCGCCCACCCTAGGGGATGTCAAGGAAGAGGACGCATTCAAACGGTGAGCGAGCGTACCGCAGACACTCTGAAATCACGTGTACCGCTGTTTAGACAGGAAGATTGATAAGAGAACGCTAACCTTATATACTAAAATTCAGATTGCCATGAACAACCGGATATACCAGATTAGCGCTGAAATAAATAAACCCACTCCCAGAATGATACGCCGCCGAAAAGACCACGGCGGACTATTCGGCTGCGTCCACCTTTTCATCCTGCCACACACATTAATCGGCATTTTCTTATTCCTTTTTCCGATTCACAGTCTTCTCGTAGTCCTCTTTGGGATCACCGTTCCCGGACACATCACAGGAAAGCGCATCGGTCACAGCAGCAAAACCAATAAGCCGTATTATCATGCCAATTATGAATACAAGGTTGGCGGTGAATCCTATTCAGGATCAATGGATCCAAGCCAATCAGAATATGCATCCTTAGAGATAGAATCTCCGGTCAACGTCAGGGTATTGCCTCTGACACCAGGGATAAATTCAAGAATCGTGACGGCTGCCGGCATTAAAGCCAGCGATATCCTGGGTGTCTTTCTTATGATGCTCTTCTGGAACGGGATACTCTCGATTTTTTGGTGGGGGTTGTTAATCAAACCACTGCGGGATCGCAAACTCGTCATAGAGGGAACTGCTTGCCTGGGCGTGATCCTGGATAAGAAGATGACTGGCGGGAAAACCACCACCTATTCCATTGCCTACAGATTCGAACATGGAGCAGGTTCGATGATTCGAACGGAAACGATCACAGGCAAGATGGCGATACGCAGCAAGGATTGGGATGCCGTCCGGCAGGGCGATCCGGTAACGGTCCTCTACGATCCAACTAAGCCGAAACGAAACATCGCATATGATTTTGCCGACTACAAGGCGATCTAGCGAAAGAGAATCGAAGCAGTGCGAGACGGTCGCGACTAGGGCATAAAGTCCGCCACTGCCACTATTTTGCCCGGAGCAAGAAGGAGCTCGACGGTCTCACCGGAACGATAGATCTGTGTAAGCGCATAACCGGACGAAGTTGGCCCACGATACACTTCCAGCCGTATATCAACCAGATTCACGATCCAATACTCCGGAATGCCTGCCGATGCATACAGCGCGCCCTTAATCGAGCGATCCGTAGCGAGTGTGCTCTCCGCAATCTCCACGATAAGCTTAATATCCTGAGGACCGGGCTTTCTTGAGAGATAATCACGCCAGTTCCCGGAAACAATGGCCACATCAGGCTCCGGCTCGCTGGGCTTGCTATCCTCGCCAAGGGCAATCGGAGCCTGGTTTCGAGCCGTAAATCCGGAACCGAATGCCGCTTCCAATATCACCGCGAGAGGATGCGTGACGGCAGCATGAGTATCGCCGATCGGCGCCATCTGAATTATTACCCCCTCAATCAGCTCAACCCGCATGCTGTCGAATGCGCCGGCAGAGGCCATCTTATGGTATTGATCCCGAGAGAAAAGGACGGGACACAAGTCCGTAATTTCGGCATCAATACCCGATCGTACTGCATGTTCCAGAATAGTCATCGCCACGTCCCCTCTAACAATTGCGCTATGCCGAGCGTCCAGTCTCAACGCATCGTCCCCTGAATTGCAATCTCCCAGCGATCCTCAGAGATACTAATCGAGTAGGGAGGAGTGACTAACTCCCCCCTCTCACACCACCGTACATGCGGGTCCGCATACGGCGGTTCACCACGCTTGACGAACTTGCTCGTAACGCGTTCTCAAGTTGAGCAGTCCC
>Ga0105237_10000220_pt1 | contig 80336 bp, 70 predicted proteins | sample KBSC24metaG_FD_81520 | JGI IMG/M metagenome (GOLD analysis project Ga0105237, IMG submission 81520) | Corn rhizosphere microbial communities from Kellogg Biological Station, Michigan, USA - KBS C2-4 metaG | ecosystem: Host-associated > Plants > Roots > Rhizosphere > Soil | place: Michigan, USA...
CAGCGGGGTTCTGTAGCCAGATCTACCTGGGGATGGAGGGCTTCCCGGATGCCTACGGCCAGGTATTCCCGGCGGGAAACATCGGCGAACTGCCGGGTCAGGCTATCATCTCCGATGGCGCCCAGTCCAAGGGGCTCGCACCATTGCGAAAACGTGTTGGCCGACATGGCGAAGATGTTGTTGCTGAAATGGTTCCGGGGGTCGGATGCGATAGTCATCGGAATGCCAAGTCTTGTCGAATCCTGCAGGTATCGCTGCATGTTGTTGTACCATTTCGCCAGCGCCGCCGGAGCAGGTATGGCCCAGAGATTGAAATGATTCATTTTCTGCTGCAGCACCAACTTCAGGGCGTTGGGGGCAAAGGCGAAAAGTCCTTTTCCGGGACGGTCTTCGATCGAGCCGTCGTCATTGATGCGTGCGCCGTTGATGAAAAGCATACCCGCCTTTTCTTCGGCGGACATCTGTGCCAGGAGATCGTTTACCCGGGCCTGTATGGGCTGCCGGCTATCCTCATAGACATCCAGTTTCCCATTCTTGTTCAGGTCTCTGTAGCTGTATCCGTCGGCTGTCTTTTGGATCGATGCTCCTGTTGCGGTGTTGCTGCCGTTGTCGGCAGGTTGTTGACAGGACCAGGTACCGAGTGTTGCGAACGCCAGCAGGGCGGCGGCAGATAGGAAGGTTCTGACAGGCATATCGTCATTATGTTAAGGTGACACAATGTAGGGAATGTGGGTAAAAACACAAAATCTTTTCGCGGCGGAGGTTGATGGCATCTTAATTGTGGAGAGAGATGCCAGCTAAAAACACCAACGATGACCCTTGTCCGCAAATTCCGGATATTTTTATTCTTTTTCGTTTTTTCCACCACCAGTCAGGCACAGATCTTCAAATCCAACGGCATTTTCGACAAGATCAACAAGATCGCTCCGGGAGCGGACAATGCAAGCTGGAAACCGGGAGCTGCTATCACCACGTCGATAAAAGACTCCCTTCCGGGCGTCAGGTTACTGCGTGATTCGGATTTCGATCCCACGGAGGCCGATAGCGTTCAATCCTTTCTGTTAAAACCCGGCTACTACCGGACTACAATACGTTCTTACTGTCTGCATGCCGGAACGTACGGCGCCACAAAAGGCAGCGGATACCAGATAGCTGTATTAAAAGGCAATTGCGCAACCCTTGTCAGCCAGATCCTCGACAGATCGGCGGCCCATCCCGAGATCGTGCAGCGGGATGTCCAACTGTTGATATGGGGCATCGAGTCGGGTAACAGATTCACGGACTACCCTTCGGATTTTCAGCTGCGTGTAAAACCCCTGCTCACGGAAAAGGATATCGCCCTGATGCAGGTGAAAATAAGTCACATCACTGAAAAACTGGTCCCTGGTCCGTTGAAGGATATGGCAGACACGTATCAGTCGCTGAGAAACAAGATGAACAAGGCGCAAATGAACTACGACGACATAGAAAAAGTCGCCGTCAAGGCCGGCGTACCGCCTACCGGTCTTGGCAGTCTGGAGATCAAAGAGGGTTTGTGGTCTTATATCGGAAATGGTTTCTATATCCGGGTGTACCCCAGAAATTATACAACGACCGATCTGGAGATCTATCGTCCCGGCAATTTTACCCTGAAAAAAGACGGCAAAGACCGGATCGTATCTTTTGCCCGGGGAACGGAGCAGGTAACCATCGAGTATGATGACGGTCCGGGCGCAGACCTGCTGGTCAGCAAGGGGCATCCCTCCATACCTATCTGGAGATTTAAAAGATGCGTATATACAAATGGGGAACTAGGAATATCCGAAGAGATCAAAAACAAGGGGTGGGTCCTTCGGGGGCCGGTCACGGGTATCATGGGGGACTTTGCTGTGGCCCTGCCATACCAAACCAGAGAAAACATCAGCTGGGATGAGGTGGTTGCCCGGTATAAGGAAGCCAAATCGAGATATGACGAGGTCAAAGACGGCATCGAGCTGGCTAAAAAGATCAACGATGCGGACAAGATCCAGAACTACGATGAATACCTCAACGAAAAGGCAGTTCAGGAGCAGATATACGCCGGGCTAAAAGCGGCCTCCAATCCGGCGAGCCTCAAAGGCAAATCGAACTGGATCCACCACCTGCTAAAAATGGACAGGGATCTCATGTACTGGATCGACTGTCAGCTGGCAGGCTCCTGCAACAATTCCAACGATCCTGCCACGCCCGATCTGCCTACAAAGGTTGGACAACCCGGCAATAGCGGTGCTCAAAGACTGGGTCTGAGCCCCTTTATAAAAAACTGAGGGGCTATACAGGTGTATTTTTGACAGGATTGAATAAATTGTACCTTCCCGGTAATTTTTTCAGGAAAGATGCGACTGATAAAGTTGGTCCCCGATAGTGTGGATTTTTCCAACAATATCAGAACCAATCTGTTAGTAAAGATTGGGCATCTTCCATAATAAAAAAAACCGTAAAGAATGTCGAGTCACCAGGTGTTCGTTTTGGTATTGATCCAGTTGATTATCCTCCTTTTACCCTCCTTTGGTCTGTACAAGCTCTTTCAGAAAGCCGGCGCCCCTGCGTGGACGGCGTTTGTGCCTTTTTACAATACTTATGTAATGCTCTCCGTGGCGGAACGGCCCAAACATTGGGTCTTCTGGCAGCTGATCCCGGTGGCAGGCTGGTTTATTTCCATGGGAATTTTTGTGGAATTCGTGAAGGTGTTCGGCAAGTTCCGTTTTTGGGAGCATGCCCTGGCGGCGCTGGTACCGGTGATCTATTTTCCCTATCTGGGTTTTGATCCAAAAGTAAAGTTCACGGGGGCCGGGCCTGTCCGCAAACATCGGAAGGGCACTGTCCGGGAATGGATCGATGCGGGCATTTTTGCAGTGGTAGCGGCAACCCTGATACGCACATTTGTTTTCGAAGCGTATGTCATCCCTACGGGATCCATGGAAAAGACATTACTGATCAACGACTTCCTGTTCGTCAGCAAATGGGCCTATGGTCCCCGTATCCCCATGACACCCCTGTCCATTCCTTTTGTACACAATACGCTACCTATCACCGACGGCAAATCCTACCTGGAGTGGATCAAGGTACCTTATACCCGGTGGTTTCCAAGCCCGGTGAAAAGAGGGGATGTCGTGGTCTTTAATTTCCCGGCTGGCGACACGGTGATCAATCTGCCGGAATACCAGTCGCTTAGACCCTATTATGACGTAGCCCGCGAGCTCGGGCGTGGCAACCTGGACTCCGGCCGCCAGATCATACTTCAGAATCCAGACCAGTATCCCCTGATATACCGTCCCGTGGACAAGCTGGAAAACTATATCAAACGTTGTGTCGGCCTGCCTGGTGATACTTTGCAGATAAAAGACCAGGTGATCTATATTAATGGAAAGGCGCAAACTTTTCCGCCTGAATCAGAGACATTGTACCTCGTCAAAACGAAGGGGCAGCAATTTGATGAGTCTGTGATGAAAGAGGATTATAATATAGACATCAACAATGCCGAGGAGTTCTCTCCGACGGGGGCGCAGAATGAATATATGATGCTGCTGACCTGGGGAGCACATGAAAAAATGCTGGCAAACGGGCTCGCCGCCAGTATTATTCCTCAAATAGACAGCACTCAGAATGTATATCCCTATTCCCCGGACTATAAATGGAGCCGGGATAATTATGGTCCGATGTTCATCCCCAACAAGGGCGCTACGATAACCCTCACGCCTGTGAATTATCCCCTATACGAAAGAGCGATCCGTGTCTATGAAGGGAATACCTTCGAGATGCGGGATGGCAAGTTCTATCTGAATGGCCAGGAGACTACTCACTATACCTTTAAGATGAATTATTTCTGGATGATGGGCGACAATCGTCATGGCTCGCAGGATTCGCGGTATTGGGGTTTTGTTTCCGAAGACCATATCGTTGGCGAAGCGTCGTTGATATGGATGAGTTGGGACAAGGGGTTGCGCTGGAAGCGTCTTTTCAGGAAGATAAAGTAGCCTTGCGGAGAATATTCTCAATTTCAACGTGTCCCTTCTTTTTAGCCCAGGCCAGCGGCGATGCCCAGGCTGCGCCACATTTATTTATGTCGGCGCCCTGCGCTATTAAATATTCCACCATTTCCGTATTTCCCCATCTGGCTGCCAAACCCAGCGGAGTGGATAGCCAGGCTTCATCGATGGGGTCCAGCTGCGCCCCATATTTAATAAGCAGGGCGGCTTTATCCATAAATCCTTTTTGTGCCATATCGTGGAGTATGGTTACCCGCTGCCAACTCATGGTGTTGGGATCCATGCCTTTTTGCATCATGTATTCGGCGCCATCGTATCGTTCGAAATAATAAAACTGTGTCCATTTCAAAATGTTGGGTACTTTTGCGCCATGGCTCATCAACAGATCGATCATTTCACGACGGTAGTCTTTCGCGGGCCTCATTAAAATCCCTTCGCCCCAAAAATAGGTTTCGTCTAATGCAAATTCAGAATGCGTGGCCAATATTTGTTTTACTCTTTCAATGTCATTTTTATTGACGGCTTGTTCAAATTCTTGCTGTAAGGGGGATCTGTTATACAATATCCTTCCATTGTCGCCTCTGTAGACAGGCTTATCCGGATGAGCCGCATATTCATCGAGTAAGATCTCAATTTCATTATAGCCTCTGTCGTTGGCTACGGTCTGCAGGCTCTCCTGAAAAGGATAGAACCTGTACTCAGGATCGTGCGCGCCATGCTGCAATAAATATTTTACCAATTCCAAATGTCCTTCTCTAACGGCAAAGTGAATAGGCGGCGCATAATTGTATTGGGCATAAATAAGCTCAGGGCATTCCTTTACCAACTGTTTTACTTTATCCAGATGTCCGTCATGGCTTGCGCGTAAAATTTCCCAAACTTTTGTCGTGGTGGAGAAAACGCCGTTGGCTACTTCCATCGGCAATTCTGTTTTTAGTTCGTTAGGCTGTATCATATAATAAGGTCTGTCAATCAAATTAAGATAAATTTTTCTTTTTTTTGACACAGCTTTTCCGCGGGATAAAATTACCACATTGGAGTATTGCGGGTCCTTACCCGATGCACTACTTTTACGGCAAGTTTCATCACCTTATTCCGGCGCCTTCCCACCTGAGCAAAAGACCTGACCATCCTTTTTTTTGCATTCCTAACATCTTAAACATCTTTTATGAAAAGAAGGTCATTGAATCTTATGGTTCTTGCTATCTTGCCGTTGTCTTTTTTAATTCAATGTTGCTGCACGCCCAATGCGAGTATTGGTTCCGTAGCGGTGGCTCTGCATCCCCAGCAGACGAATATGTGGTGCTGGGCGGCCAGTGGACAGATGTGTATGTCCTTTTTGGGGGCGACGGTAGATATCACACAATGTACACAGGCCAATAATCGATTTAGCAAATCCAATTGCTGTAATAGTCCTACCCCTTCCCCCTGCGTGAATGGCGGCTGGCCGGAATTCGACAAGTATGGGTTTTCCGCCAATACGACCAGTGATGCCCCGTTATCCTGGGCCGATGTTAAAAAACAGATCTATTGTTATCATAAACCCATTGCATTTTCCTGGCATTGGAACAGCGGCGGCGGGCATATGATGGTTATCACGGGGTATGCGGTGATCGATGGTCAGAACTGGGTTTTCATCAACGATCCGTGGGCGCCGAATGTAGGCGGGCAATACTCCATTACCTATGATGATTATGTTTCAGGAAGTGATCATACGCACTGGAACGATTATTATAATATTACCAAGAAATAACTAGTTCTTACCTTTAAATTCTATCAACATGAAACATTTGCTTTTTTTAATAGTGTGTGGTTGTTCATCTTTTATTCTTATGGCGCAGGATCAAAAAGATATAGCGGCGAGAGAAGGGCTGGCGAAATTCAAACAATTGCTTCTTGTCCAGCCGCAACGGGACAAGCCGGCCATCGATACGACAAATCTCACGCTGGGGCCGTCCGTGCCGGTGGCTGTCGTTTCGCTGGACAAGCTGAAACAATATAAGGCGGGAGAGGCAGCCGAGGGGTTGATCTCCGACATCGATGAGGTCATTTTCCCGGTGCTTGACGGAAGAAGCAAGGCTGTGACCAGCACGCTGACGATCGGCAGGGTGAAGGACCGGTGGATGGTCACCAGATTTGGGGCGGATAAAGACGCTTTGCAGGAGGCTGCTGCCACCATATCGCAACAAAACAGGGCGTACAAGCTAGTAAAGATACAGGCCTTTCATCTGAGCTTTCTTTCTTACTCCGAGGCCGGCAATATGCTTTTTATTCCGTTGCAGGACGACCAGGAAAAAGAGATCGTTCGCGGCAGGGCTGCGAGTGCGGGGGCGATATTGGAGAAATATGTGAAGCCCGCGAATGATTATAATGGGCTGCCGATGTAGGGCCGCGCGGGGTTTGGGGCGCGCTTATTCGCTCCGGAGGCTTTTTACCGGTGAGGATATGGCGGCCCTGATCGCCTGGTAGCTGATGGTCGCAAAGGCGATGAACATAGCTGCCATTCCGGAGGCGAGGAATATCCACCAGCTGATCGTGATCCTGTAGGCAAAGTCTTGTAACCATTTGCCCATGACATACCAGGCGATGGGGGCGGCGATAAGGAAGGCTATCAATACCAGTTTCAGAAAGTCTACGGATAAGAGACGGACGATGCCGCCGACGCTGGCGCCCATCACTCTTCGAACGCCGACCTCCTTGGTACGTTGCAGGGTGCTGTAGGAAGAAAGTCCCAGCAGCCCCAGACAGGAGATGAAGATGGTGAGTACGGCAAAGTTGATGAAGAGACGGCCAAAACGTTCTTCGGAGCGGTATTGCTTGTCGAAGGATTCATCGAGGAAGAAATATTCCAAAGGCCGGACGGGGCCTAGCTGGTCCCATTTTTTCTTAATGGTTGCAATGGTCGCGGGCAGATTGTTAATACCTACCTTGACGGAAAGAAAATTACAATCATTGAAGTCTAGACAAATGCTCAGGGGGGTGATCTCCTGCTGCAGACCGTTGAAATTATAGTCTTTGATGACGCCGATGATGAGTCCCTTTTTCCCCCATTGGTCAAAACGCCGGCCAATGGCTGCCTGCGCATTGGGATAGCCAAACAGTTTTACGGCCTTCTCGTTGAGGATCATGGCCTGCATGGTATCGGTGGCTATATCTTTACTAAAGGTGCGGCCTGCGACGAGTTTCATTTTATACTGTTCCATAAACCCAAAGTCGACATAGGTGAGATCGAGGTTGGCAACCTGCATTTCGCCGCGGCTGTTCTCTACCTTGGTATAAGCGCCATAGGTGCCTGCGCCGGGAACGGCGCCGGAGAAGGCGGTGGACTGTACATTGGGGAGACTGCTTATTTCCTGCCGGAAGGCCACTTTATGCGGGTCGTTATAGGTGTCCAGTACCAGCATCTGGTCTTTACTGAAGCCAAGGTCGCGGCTGCGCATGTAATTCAATTCTGAGTATACGACAACGGTGCCGATGATCATGCTGATAGAAATGGTGAACTGGGCGATGACCAGGCTTTTACGAAGGAACAGGCCTTTTTTGCTGGTGCGGAAACTTCCTTTCAGCGAAGCGATGGGTTTGAAGGAAGATAATACCAGGGCAGGATATATACCGGCCAGCAGGCCGATAACCAGAGCGGTGAGCAGCAGCGTACCGATGTAAGCGGGCTGGCTGAAGACGCCGGTGCTGATGGTCTTGCCGGCAAGCTGGTTGAACAGGGACAGCGCCAGTGCGCAAAGACCCAGGGATATTACAAAGGAGATGAGGCAGAGGATCAAAGATTCACCCAGGAACTGACCGGTGAGCTGACGTTTAAGCGCCCCGATCACTTTACGGATGCCCACTTCTTTTGCCCTTTCTGCTGCGCGGGCGGTGGTCAGGTTGACAAAATTGATACAGGCGATGAGCAGGAGGAACAGGCCAACGACAGAAAATATATACACGTTGCTTCTGCTGCCGGAGACAAAGCCTCCGCGTGTGGACCAATAAACGTCCTTCAGCCGTTCGAGGAAAAGAATGTAGTTCTGTTGTTGTGCTTTTAGTTTCTCTCCAACGTGTCTTTCCATGAAGGGTTTCAATTTGGCCTGAAGGCTGGCGGGATCGGTCCCGGGGCGTAACAGCAGATATGATTGGATGCTGAAATTGCCCCAGCGGTAATCCAGGCTGTCACGGAATCTTTTCCGGGTGGACATAGAAACGAAGAGGTTGGCCTTTATCGATGAATTTTCGGGGAGGTCCTTCATAACACCCGTGACGGTCGCGTGAAAACCGCTATCTGCAAAAAGGAGTGTTTGTCCTATCGGGTTGGCATCACCGAAATATTTTTTGGCTGTCGTTTGGGAGAGGACTACGCTGAATGGTGTTTTTAATGCGCTGGCAGGATCGCCCTGAAGAAGGGGAAAATCAAAAATGGAGAAGAGGGAAGAGTCGGCATAGACGGTGCCTTGTTCCTGGAATTTAACGTCTCCCCTTCGGATGAGCATGTTAGTGCTATTGAGCCGGACATAGTCCGCCACTTCGGGATAATCGGCTTTCAGATTAAGAGCCATGGGCATCGAAGTGCTGGACCAGTGAAGGGTAGCAGAGGTAGACTCGAGGTCGGCCACCAGGCGATAGATGTGATCGGACTTGGTATGGAATTTATCGTAACTGGATTCAAAACGCACATATTGATAGATCAGGAAGGCGGCGGACATGCCCACGGCCAGGCCGATAATATTAAGGATGGAAAAGGCTTTATGGCGCCAGAGGTTGCGTAGGGCGATCTTAAAATAATTTTTTAGCATAGCAGGGATTTGGGAGAAAAACTAATGCATTAGGAGCACATAGGGTGCCAATTGTCTATTGAATTAAGGATCAGGTGATTGTGAGGGATGGCAGGCGTTGGGGCGTCCGGTTTTGATACAGGTAATGTTCATTTGCGGGCGGGATTTTTTCTTTTCAGGACGGCGCAGGCCTTAAATTTAGATATGCGATCAGTTGTTATCACCAGCGCCAATGGGGCGACCGCGGGGTTGCTGATCCCGCTGTTGCGGGCGAAGGGGTATCATACCGTTGGGTTGATAAGGCGGGAGGCGGCGATAGGGACGGATGAGACGGTGACGGATTGGATGGGTGCGGCGGGGGCCGGTGGTGAGGCGGGGGCGGCGTTGTCGAACGCGGCGAGGCACGCGTTGGCTGGGGCGGATATCATAATTCATTTGTCCGGGGATGCCAATGCAAAGAACAAAGCGGCCTATAGGGAGGCGAATTATACCACTACGCGATTGGTGGCGGATGCCATCAGGGGCAACGGGAAAAAGCAGCGGATCGTTTATCTGAGTTATGCCAATGCTTCTGTGAAGAAAAAGAATTTATATCTGCGTTATAAAGGCGAGGCGGAGAAGCTGTTAATGGATACGGGGAAGGAGGTGGTGATCTTCCGGTGTCCGGTGATAGTGGATGCGCCGGGTACCGCGTCGAAGATGGATGAACTGTTCATTGCCAGGAAAGGGAAGGCTGTGCCTGTCATCGGTAATGGTCTGCTGAAAATACGGCCTGTTTACAGGGGAGACGTAGCCAGGGTTGTTGTCGCTGCGCTGGAAAAGGGGAGGCCGGGGATCTACGAATTATCCGGACCTGAAGAAATGAGTTTAAATTCGTTTATCCGTCTGGCGAACAGGGATGAGGATGTGAAGATGCGGCATATTCCCGGTTGGATGGCTTTTGTGCTGAGCTATATTATACCGGGGCTCTCCTCCACATTTGTTGATCTGATGTTGCATCATACTGCCAGCGTTTATGATCCGGCGACGTACCGGGAATTTGGGGCTGCGCCTACTTCTATTATTCAGATCTGGGGGCGGGGCATGGACGACCGGGGGTGAGCAACGGGGAGGGTGAGGCGGGGTGTCTCCGCGGAGTGAAAAAATTTTGAGGTCCTGTTGGGGACCTTTTTTAACTTTATAGAGATGAAAGATAAGATCGGCTCCATCTTACAGATACTCCTATTGGCGGAAAGATTGAAATTCGAGCTTCGCCATAGTTTTCTATCCAGCGGCAGACAGGAAAGTGTCGCCGAACACAGCTGGAGGATGTCTCTCATGGCGGTATTGATAGAACCGTTGTTAAAAACAAAGATCGATACGGCCCGAATGCTCAAAATGATCATCATACATGACCTGGTGGAGGCGGAAGCCACTGACATATCAGCTTTGGATATCTTACGCGACCCTGCCATCCGCGTTCAAAAAGAGGCCAATGAGAAAAAGGCAATTGAAAACATCCGGCATACATTAAGGGATACGAATGGTCAGGAGATCTATGATCTTTTTTATGAGTTCGAGCGTAAAGAGACGTATGAGGCCAAGGTCGCGGGTGCGCTGGACAAGCTGGAGGTTCAGCTGCAGCACAATCATGCGGATATCTCCACCTGGGAAGCCCTCGAGTACGACATGTGTTTTTTGATGGATAAGCACGTGCTTTTCGATGAGACGTTGACGGAGCTGAAGAATCAGATCGAGTCCGAGGCGGAGTTAAAAATGAAGATGGCGGGTATTGATGTCGAGGCTATAAAGCGGCGCGTAGGGACGGGGCGGGCGCAACTATAAGGGGCCACGTGGTGGGGTCCGCGGGGGTCGGCGGCGGGTCCTGGGGGCGCGGCGGGCTAATAATCAAATTTCAGCTGGAAGCGAATCCCGTACTGAGGCGCCATCGGGTGGTTCAGATAGGAGAAACGTTCGATCGCGTCGACCCGAAGGAATTTGAAGATATTCCCGATAGCAAAACCCGCTTCGATATAAGGCTGCCCTCCCAATGCAAAGGTGCTAGCCTGTCCATCCAGCAAAGGGAATTTCACCAGCGCCGGATCCTGGGCGGGGTCATTCTCTTTTCTCAGTCCTCCGTATAATACCTTCGCGGTAAGTATCTCCCGCCATTTCAATTTTTTCAGGAAGGGCACCTTATTAAAAATAAAACCATTGAAGTGGTGTTCGATGTCCACTCCTGCGTAATGGTCGCTGACAAATTCCAAAAAGTTCATGAGGTTATAGGAGTTGGCCTGGTAGATATAGGTCTGATTGGCGGGGATGATGCTCAGCAGCGGAAAGGGCAGCTTCCCGATGACATAGGCGCCGGACAGGTTGAGATCAGTGTATCCAAAAGCGGATAGATAAAAACGTTTGAAAAGACTGAGGTTGATGTTCTGGTAGGTGTAATTACCGCCGAACAATCCTTTTACACCGGCAATATACTGCAGGGAGATAATAGGATATTGATTGGGGTAAGGGATGCGGTATACCCTGCCCTGGTAAAATTTTTCATGTGGCGCCCAGCGGATCTGGGCGGAGAATTGAGAGGTAACGATGTTGCCGATGGTGTCGGTGCCATAGCTTTTGGGCTGGATGTATTGAATGCTGCCGGCAGGCTGCTGGGCCCAGTATTTGAAACCAAGGCCATACGAAAGGTGATTGGGCAATTCGTGTTGATAATCGAGACGGAAGATGTCGTTGTAGAGCCATTTATCGTTCTTACCTCTATTGAAGGACAGGAGGAAACTGTTGTCCTGTACGAATTGCAACTCCTGTCCGGGGATCTTCACGTCATGCATAAAGGATGCCTTGAGATAATGCAGCGGGTAGCCATAGTCAGAGAGCTTATTGAAAGAGTAAGCTACTCCAGCCTGGTATTTCCAGCGGCGATCATTAAATCCATAGGCGCCATAGCCGTCGAGCCAGATGCGGTTGCTGAATGCGGGGGTGCTGCGGCCGCCAAAGCGCAGCCGAAGGCCTTCGATGGGGTTGAAGCTGTAGAATGTGTTGGCAGGGCCTATTTCAAATTTTCCCGCACTTTTATAACCGGCGATGAAGAGGTTGATCAGGTCTTTGGTGCGGTTGAAGGCGCGAAGGTGGCGCAGACTGTCGATATTGTCGTATACCCGGGACTGGCCGGCAGTGAGGGGTTCGTGCCGGTGTTGCTGCCAATAATCATCTGTTTTTAGTGTGGGGGCGGATTGGGCCAGGGGCTGCGGGGGGTGCGACTGGGTAAAAATGCTATCGGGGATCGGCTGATCCGTCATGAGGCGGCTGTATGAAACGAGTTTGCGTCCATGTAATCCTTTCCCTTTGGCTGAAAGAGAGAAGTCTGCCGATGCATCAGAGAGCACCCGGTAATAGTGACCGTCGGGTGTCTTTTGAAATTCCTGGCGGATATGCAGATTTTTGATAAAGTTGAGATTGATCTTTTTGCTGATGGTCAGGGCCACTTTTTCTATGGCATAGTTGCCATCCAGGGTAACGTAGAACATCCCTCTGAATAAAAGGTCATCCGGATTGCGGGGGATGAAATTCAGACGGACCAGCCTTTCCCCGTTGCTGATGATGGTATCGCCCAGATAGAACTCGTAGAAGGCGGGGGCGGAGGGTGATATAGGGCTCAGGAACTGGTTGGTGAAAAGCATGACATTGTTATCGTATATGTCCACGTCGGAGAAAAGGGTGTTCATGTAGTCACTCATCCCTTTCGCGTCGATGAAGTCGCCGTAGTCCACTTTTTTCTCTGCAGTAACGAACTGTTTAGCACGTGCGGGCTTTTTTTGCAGGTAATTGTCCGACAATTTTTCTTCCAGATAGACGGGATAGAGTAAGGAGGTATCTCCATCACCTGTGAGGGTATCGGGATGGTTGAACAAAAATTTATACGGCCTGAGCACACGGCGGTTGAGCCGGTTCCTGTCCAGATCGCGAAGGCTTATTTCTATCTTATCGTATTCTTCGTATGACACATAATCGAAGGCTTCAGGGCGATTGTTGTCTTTGTTCGCAATGACTTTTTTGATCAACTCGACCGCAGGATTATTCTTATTCCGGTATTTCTCCGCTCTCTTATTAGTGACAACGACCTCGTCGAGCTTTTGGGCGTCCGGAGCGAGCGCTATGGGAAGGCTATCAGGGCGGGAGGAAAGTGTTCGTGGGGTATAGCCGATCATGGAAATAACGAGGTTGACCCTCCCCTCGCCCACCGGTATCCTAAATCTCCCCAGAGAGTCCGAGCGGACGCCTTTTTTATCTATTTTATTATAGATGCTGGCGTTGCGGAGGGGTTCGTTCGTTGTGGCGTCGATGACTCTTCCGGACAGAATACTGGTTTGCCCGAAAACCTGGATCGAATAAAATAAGGTTAGCAGGAGAAAGAGGTTTTTCATCGGGTGCAAAAATCAACAGCATTTCCGGGATATCAAAGCCAAAAGCGTAAAATAACGAATTGTTTACTTTAAGGGCGAGGCCGGCCCATTATTAAAAAAACGGCTATATAGCCGGCTGAAATGAAAAAGCCCCCGTACGTGGGCTTTTTTGTGTGACCGGAGTTGCTATTCTTATGGTGATTATTGCCTGCGGGTTACTGTTTGATGAGATAACCGAAAATGCCGTCTGTTTCCTTCGCGGGGCCAGCTGAGAAATATAATCTGGACTGGTCGATGGTTGAAGTGGCCGGAGGGAAGGAAAGGGCCCAGAGACCGTCGATGGTGATGACCTGTCTGTGCGATTGGAGCTGACCGAGAAAGTTACCCTCCTGTGTAAATACGTTGATATGGCCATCGCCAAAATTGCCGACGAGGATCACGGGATCTTTGGGGTCGCGGCGGCCGTGGTTGTTGTTGCCACCGTTATTGCCGCCGCCATTGTAACTACTGGTAGTCTTTCCGTAGACGCTACCGCCATCGTCGCCATCCATGTCCTTGTCCTCCAGGAACGAGCCGGGCGCCATCGTTACGCCCCAGGGTATATCGAGGGTGCCGTGGGAGGCAAAACGTTTTACAAAAGAGCCGTCTGTATTGAAGACGCTGACAAAACCTTTGCCTTTACCTTCCACGTGGTCGCCATTGTACAATTGAGCATACATGACAAAAAGCCAATTGCCGACGGCCTGGATATTATACGGAGAATAATTTTGCGGCAAGCCGGGGTCTTTAAAAGACATCCATTTGACGAGGCCGAAATTGCTATCCCAGACGTCGATCCGGCTGGCCAGGAAATTGGCGCCGTAGATAAACGTTTGACCGTCGTTGGTGGCAATGGCCAGACCGGTATAGCCGGATTTAGGGACAGCCTTGATACGTTTGGCGTTATTGCCGGAAGGACCGTTCCAAGCCGAGAGGACTCCGTCAAAACCTGTGAAAAGGAAAGTGGACGATGAACCGTTCGGCAGGACAAACCCTTTGCTTGTATTGAAGACAATGCCGCAGGGCAGTCCGCCGATGGTGTCCGTAGGAGAAGGAATTCTCACAGGGGCTCTTAAAGCTACTCCTTCGGAGTTATAGATCTCGCTGACATGACCGCCCACGGAGTTCACCCAGGCGATACCGGAAGGAGCCCAGGCGATCCCGAAGGCGTTTTGCAGGGTCGTGTCTATTGCTGTTATAGGATGGTATATGGCCTTATTGGCTACGAGGTTGACCTGTTTGAAATCGCGCAGGTCCTTATCATTGACATTGGATTTATGGCAGGCGAAGAGTGCAGTCAGCAGCCATAATAGTAACAGTGGGAGTTTTCCCTGTCGGGGAGTGTAGTTAGTTGGTGTGTTGTTCATACTAGCAAGATTTTTTTATGACTTTAGGGAGACAGGGAATGATGGAGTAAACCTACCAATGATTTTTGGCGGTTGGGGATAGGGACTTCCTATCGGTTTTAATTGTCTTCCGAACGCCAGGTTGAGCCGTGATTGGGGCGTTTTTTGCCGGGACGGGAAGGCATAGTAATTGAAGCGTTAGTTAGCGGCTATGACGAAAGAATCCTTTCTTACGAAGTATGTATTCAGTACGGATCATAAAATGATAGCCAGGCAATTCCTGATAACGGGAATGGTCTGGGCTGTCGTTGGCGGCCTATTTTCGGTGCTGATGCGGGTGCAGTTGGGGCAATTGTCTGCCGGCAGTAAGATAGGTCCGGAGACTTATTATCAACTGGTCACCATGCACGGCACGATCATGATATTTTTTGTGCTGACGGCGGGATTGAGCGGCACCTTTGCCAATTTTCTGATCCCTTTGCAGATCGGGGCAAGGGATATGGCGGCGCCCTTTGTGAATATGCTGTCTTATTGGTTCTTTTTTGTGGCGAGTGTGGTCATGATCGCTTCTTTTTTTGTACATCATGGACCTTCGGGAGTGGGATGGACGGCTTATGCGCCGTTGAGTGCGTTGAAAGACAGCGATTCGGGCAGTGGAACAGGGCTGGATCTCTGGCTGATCAGCCTGGTGTTCTTTATCATTTCGACCTTGTTGGGCGGCATTAATTATATCTCCACGATATTGAATATGCGTACCAAGGGAATGTCGATGACCCGTCTGCCGCTGAGTGTCTGGGGCTTGTTGTTCACTGCCATTATGGGGTTATTGTCCTTCCCGGTGCTGCTGGCGGCCTTTGTACTCTTGCTGTTTGACCGCAATGGGGGGACAAGCTTTTACCTGTCGGATATTTTCATGACATCGACTGCAAGGGCATTACCGTATGAGGGGGGCAGCGCTATTCTTTACCAACACCTCTTTTGGTTCCTGGGGCACCCGGAAGTATATATCGTGATCTTTCCCGCGTTTGGGATCGTATCAGAGGTGATGAGCGTGAATGCGCGCAAGCCGATATTCGGTTATACCGCGATGGTGTATTCGATGTTTGCCATTCTGACCTTGTCCTTTACGGTATGGGCGCATCATATGTTTGTGTCGGGGCTGAATCCTTTTCTGGGATCGCTGTTCGTGCTGTTGACCTTATTGATAGCGGTGCCGTCGGCGGTGAAGGTATTTAACTGGATCACTACGCTGTGGCGGGGCAATATCCGGTTTACGCCGGGTATGCTGTTCTGCATCGGCTTCGTCAGCACTTTTATTTCCGGCGGGCTTACCGGCATATGGCTTGGGAATTCTACTCTCGACATTCAGCTGCATGACACCTATTTCGTCGTGGCGCATTTCCATCTCGTGATGGGGGTGTCGGCGATGTTTGGGATGTTTGCGGGGATTTATCATTGGTTTCCGAAAATGTTCGGACGGTTTATGAATCCGGTGCTTGGGTACATCCATTTTTGGGTAACGATGTCGTGTGCCTACCTTATCTTCTGGCCGATGTATTATGAGGGGCTGGCGGGTATGCCGCGGCGTTATTTTGATTTTTCGGGATGGATATCTTTTAACCGGTGGGAGGGGTTGAATACATTTATATCGGCGATGGCGATGCTGGCTTTTGGTGCGCAGTTGGTGTTCCTGGGGAATTTCTTTTTGTCCATATTCAGGGGGGCTGTAGTTAGGGAGAAGAACCCCTGGGGGGCCAATACGTTGGAGTGGACGACGCCGGTGCGGCCGGGGCATGGAAATTGGCCGGGGGAAGTGCCGGAGGTGTTTCGGGGGCCGTATGAATACTCCAGGAATGGGAAAGAGTATATTATGCAGGATGAAGCGCCAGCATCGGCGAGGGAGCCGGTGGAGGCAAATCAATAATGACACTTCTGACATTCGATGCCGCCGATGTCTTCAACTGTGATGGAGTCTTTTGTACCGTTGCGCAGTTCGCGGGCATATCTGGTGTAGATGCTATAGAATTTGTTGCCTTTGGCGCCCCTGGTGCTGTCGGGAAAGTCGACCTTCGTCGTGCGGTGGCAGTTGATGCACCAGCCCATGCTGAGAGGGGCGAATTGTTTTACTTCATCCATTTCCTGGACGGGGCCGTGGCAGGTCTGGCATTGTACTTTACCGGCGCGGACGTGCTGGGCGTGGCTAAAAAATACGTGGTCGGGAAGGTTGTGGATCTTTATCCATTCGATAGGTTTGCCGCTCTGGGTATACCTGCCTTTTTGCGGATCGTAACCTGTATAGCTGAATAATTTTTTGATCTCATCGTTGGGGCTGATGGTACTGCCGTCTTCCCGTTGCAGTCTTTCGCCGTGATAGTCATTGATGGCTGCGTGACAGTTCATACACATATTTAAGGAGGGGACGGAAGCCTGTTTGCTTTCCCAGGCATTGCCGTGACAGAGCAGGCAGCTGATCTGGTTGAGGCCGGCGTGTACGCGATGCGAAAAAAAGATGGGCTGTTGTGGCTGGTAGTTCTGGCTTCTGCCAAGGCCTATCCCCCACTCTGTTACCCAGAACCCAAGCGCGCCAAATAATAAGACTCCTGCGAGTGCGATATAAAATTTATTCCGATGCACAGGGACGGGCGGCTGTGGAGGGAGGCCTTTCTTTTCTTCGACGAGTCTTTTGAGGTTGTTATTATGCAGGTAGAGGGCGAATACGAAGAGGGCTAATATGAAAGATATGATACCGTATAGGAGCGATCGGTCTTCCTGTGGAGCATTGGGTAAGGTGGATGTGTTGGTTTTGGCAAGGGGTTCTTCATAATTGCTGACATAAGTGAGGATAGCGTCTATTTCCGCGTCGCTGAGACCGGGGAAGGTGTTCATCGGAGCCCTGCCATACTGGTTAAAGAGATTAGTGAAATAGGTGTTGCCGGAGGCCAGCACTTTCTGGTTATTATGGATCCAGTCGTGGAGGAGCTGGCGATCGGTAACTCTTTCCGTGACTCCTTTGAGGGCGGGGCCGGTGATGACTTTTGTCGGATGATGGCACTGGGCGCAATTGGTTTGAAACAAGGCTTTGCCATCCTGGGGGCAGACCCGGGCAAATGGGAGGAGCGTGAGGAGAAGGAGGAGCGCTGTGCGTGACTGGGCGGTCATTTAGCAGGGGGCAAAAAAATCGTGCCAGGGGGGCGGGGGAGGCACGGCGGCGGGGGAGGCGGCGGAGCGGCGGCGAGGAGAAAAAATAAACTGCCGGGCGAGGAAGGTCCGGCAGTTCAGGTAGATGTTATAAGAGGTTACTGGTCATAGGGTCGATGACTGCCTTTACTTCGGCGACTGTGTTAACGGGAAAACCGCCTAAGCGGGCGTGTTCGCGGACGAGTTCTTCGCTCTCGGCGATGTGTATGCAATAGATCTTGTCATCGGTGACGAAGGACTGGATCCAGTGATAGGGTTTGCCTAGCTGGCATACGACTTCGCAGGAGGTGCGCGCAATCTCCTGTAATTCTTCGGCTGAAAGGTTTCCGGCTCCCGGGAGGATCCTTTCGATTACAAATTTTTTCATGTGAGTGACTTTTATGATGAATAATAATTCCAAACGTCAGGGCCGTGGGGCCGGTGTTATTCCCAAGTCGGGGCCGCGGGGCCGGGGCATTCCATAGTTTCGGGCGCACGGGTCGCGACATATGGCCCGGGGCTATTTCAAAGTTGAGGGTACTTGCGGTATTTCATGCGGGGAGGATTCCCCATTTAAAGGCCGGGCGTTCCCTATTTTATAATCCCTAAACGGAGGGCTTCCTGTACGGCTTTTACGCGGGAGTTGACCTCCAGTTTGAACAAGACGGAAGAGATGTGATGGTCGACTGTCTTGGCGGATATGAAAAGCCGCGAGCCGATCTCTTTATTTTGGAGGCCTTCTTTTAATAACGTTAGGATGCCAAGCTCGCGATCGGTGAGGAGGGCGGGGTTGGCGAGGGTGGTTTTTCTCAGACCGCGGGGGATGCTTTTGATGCCGGAGGTCCGCATTTCCAGCTTCATTTTTTCGTATACTGCGTTGGCGCCTAATTGATTGACGATGCATAACGCCTTTCTCTTGTCGGCCTCGCCGCCTTCAAACAGGGCGATCGCCTGTTCGTAGGGGCAGCCAAACTGTTCCCATCGGCGTTCGGATTTGAGGGCTATTTTGGGATTTTCGAAATGATAACCCCAGTTGGCGTGCTGCAGTGAGGCATCTTCCTGTCTGGTCTTCAACAGCCAGAATTCGAACAGGCAGTTCTCGGGGAGGCCGCCTGTCTGACCAATCAATCCTATAGCGTATTCGATGGCTTCTTTTTCGATGAAGATATTTCCGGTGAGCCATTCGTATTCCATCATGGCCACGAGGGTGGGAAGTATCCGCTGAAGCTCCATAGCCTCGAAAGCCATCTTTTTTGCCTTCAGCAAAAGGGGAAGGACGTCCATTTCGCCTTTCCGCATTTTTATCGTTGCGGTGACGACAAGTGCGCCCATGAGAACGATCGGGGACTGATCCTCTTTTTCGAGAAGGGCGTCGGCGATGCGCTCAGCCTCTTTCCAGTCGCCTGTTTCGAGCAGAACGCGGGCTTTACAGGATAACATATAAGTGCGGCAGGAGTCCAGCTGTCTTTCTTCGCAATAGCGGATACCCTCTTCCAGGATGTCTTTGGCAAATTTGTAATCCTTTATTTTGGTGCTGTCGGCGCCGAGATTGGTATAGGCGCGGCCGGCATGTTCGTGATAGGAATTTTTCAAAGCAATGTCCAGACTTTTGCGCAGCAGCTGAAGACCTTTTTCCTTATTAGCCGGGACTCTCATCTGTACGGCGCCGAGATTGTTGAGGGCATGGCAAAGTATCTCATCGTCCTTTAATTCATTGGCGATGACGATGGCGTTTTCTCCCCAGTGGATGCATTCTACTATCTGGTCGGAAAGCATTTTCAACTGTGACATATTACTATAAGCCATTGCCTTTGCCCTGGAAGAAGGCTGATCGCTAAGAACCTCAATAGCCTGCAGGCCATAGCTTTCCGCCTGTCTGCGGTGCCCATCGTACCACCAAAGGCGCGACAGGAACCACATGGAATTGCCGAGCTTTTCGATGTCCCCTTTCTCTTTCCAGATGTTCATGGCCTTGCCCTGGTAAATAATGGCTTCTTTAACGCGATTGGTGAGGTAACATTCATACGCGTAACATTCGTAAAACTGCACCAGCTGGTCTTTGTCCCTGCCCTGATAATACTCAATAGCGGTGAAATACAATTTGGAGGCTTCGATGTGTGCGCCTACGGAAGCTGCCTGTGCGGCTGCGAGGGGCGCATATCGTACGACCAGGTCGTAGTCATTGGCATTCTTGGCGTGGTGGATAATGCGTTCGGTCTCTCCCTTCTGTTCAAAATCCCCGCGGAACAGGTCGAGGATCCTTCTGTTCAGTGCGACCCGTAGGAGTGGTGACAGGGAGGCTTCGATGGTACGCCGGTATAACTCGTGTTTAAAGACGATGCGTCCCTGGTGAAGGAGCAATAGTTTGGCATCCATGCACTGTTCTATCGCCGTCGTGCAGGATGGCTCCATCTTTTCGAGATAACTGGTCTCCACGCCGGTGGGAAGAACGGCGAGTATTTCCCAGACGCGCCTGGTCGTTTCGTCCTGCCTGTTGAATACAGACAGAACGGAGTCCTTAATATTGTCGGGCACACCGGGGCTGTAACTCGCGAGTATTTCATTGACATAAAAAGGGTTTCCGCCGGAGATGCTATAAACATTCTCTCCACTGTATCCTTTTTCTCCGGCCAGTTTCTCCACTGCCTGGCGCGACAATGGAGTTAACTGCAAACGGGTAAAGGAGTCAGGGGGCAACTGTCCAAGGACATTGCGTAAGGGATGGCGGGAATGAATTTCGTCGTCACGGTAGGTAAGGACGAAAAGACAGTGGACACGTGAAATGCGTCTTGCCAGAAATTTTATAAAGTCGAGGGTGGCTTCATCGGCCCAGTGTATGTCTTCGAATACGACGAGGGTAGTGTATGTCCGTTGGCTTAACTCATGAAAAAAACGGTTGAATAGTTCGGACCGGTCTTCCTTGTTGCCGGAGTTCCCCCAACCATCGCCTTTCATCTGCCAGATGATATCGTAGAGGGGAGCCAGCGGGCGGGGAGTAAACAAGGCGTCACAGGTGCCGAGATATGCCTGGGCCTCGTTGTTTTTTACCTTACAAAAAGCGCGTAAAAGGGATGTCTTTCCAATACCCGCCTCGCCGCTCAGGAGTATACAATGCCCCTCCCCTTCTGCGACGTCTTTTAATTTCGACTGCAGCGTGGTCAGGAAACCGGCTCGTTCGATTAATTCCATAATTCAATGTATAAAATAGGGAGGATGGTCTTTACAAAATAGGGAGAAGTCCTTAATGACTACAGCAGAATAGAAAGTTCCTTTGTATCAGCGAATTTCTATTGTCAATTTTAAGCCATTCTAATCATGAAAATCATTTTAGTTCTTACGGTGTTTGCTGCTATTAGTCTCCATTCTTTTCGTCTGCGGGCTCAATCCGATAAAGGTACGAACGAAACTGGGAAAAAAGGTAATGAACATCTTTATTTAGACGTACATCACCTGGGTCCGGGCAAGGTGACGGCGGCGGCGGTAGCAGAGGCGCATGCCAAGGATCTGGCTGTACAGAAGAAATACGGTGTGCATTTCCTCAAATATTGGGTTGATGAAGCCGGCGGCGACGTGTATTGTCTTTCGTCTTCGGCCGACACGTCATCCATCCGCAAAACGCATGGAGAAGCGCATGGGTTGCTTCCGGACCAAATATATCAGGTGACAGAGGGGCAGGAGTCTGCAACCAATGGGGAAAAGAATTTCTACCTGGACATTCACGAGTTCGGCGCGGAGAAGGTAACGGCGAAAGACGTGGCGGCAGCACATCAGAAGGATCTTGCCGTAGAAGGCAAGTACGGCGTGAATTTTATCAATTACTGGGTGAACGGAAGCGTGGTGGTTTGTTTGTCGCAGGCGCCGGATTCAGCAGCGGTGGTCAAAACGCATAAGGAAGCGCATGGTCTGATCCCGCAGCATGTGATGCAGGTGAAGCCGGGAGAGAAATAAGCCGTTGGGTGGTTTAAAGCCGCCGTTAGGTAAACAATTCTGGACGGACGTTTGTGCTAAAACGTTATTGCTTTCTTGCTGGGGTATATTTTTTAGCCCTTTCGAGAAAGCTTTTTTCTTTGAAGCGGTGTTCTACTTCCTCTATTGCCATCATGAGATTGTTATGGGTATCGGTCAATTCGGCAATGGCCGAAACCATGATCTGCCAGATGGGTACCATTTGTTCCACCAGCCGTTTGCCTTTGTCGGATAACTGGAGCAGGCGTTTGCGTTCGTCCTGCCGGTCTTTTTTACTTCGGATCAACTTTTCCTTTTCCAGCTCTTTTAACAGGCTGATGGTGGAGGGGTGTGTATACCCTATTTCAGCGGCCAGTTCTACGACGCTGAGCTCCGTCTTGTGGTGTAAGGTGTAGATCACCGGGAACCATTTGGGTTCGAAGTCTATGCCATTGGCTTTATAGATCAAGGCTCCGTCTTTGCGTAACTGTTCGCTGAGACGTTGGAGCCGAGTGGAGATGGCGAGGAGACCTGATTGATCGATGACATTCATGGGAGGGCTTTGCTAATCTTCCAAATGTAAATGATAAAATACGTTATCGGCCATCATACGGGGGAAATAAGAAGGCAGGTCTTCTGCCGATATCCGCCGGAAGCCATTGCGTTCGTAAAACCGGTGGGCGGCTTTTAACATGTCGACCGTGCCGAGATAGAGGTCGGTGATCTTGCGTTCGCGGCAATATTGGGTCAGGGTTTCGAACAGTCGTTGTGCGAGGCTGTGTTCCTTCCCCCGGAATTCCTTTTTGACGAACATTTTCCGTATGGCGCCGGCGGCGTGACCGGTATCCATCAGGGCGATGGTGCCGAGGAGCCGGTCGTTCTGCAGGGCGCCCCAGAAGCCGCCTCCGGGCTGGATATAATTGGTTTCGATGTCGAGCAGGTCGCGCTGTCCTTCGAGGGTGACGGGGACATTGAATTCTATCTGCTGGATAGGCAGGATGAGGTCGATGATGGGTTGACACCAGGTGTTGTCCAGCGGGGCGATGGTGATTGCGGCGGGCATGTATTTTGAATTTATGTACAAAACTACGTAGTTGACTACATATATCCAAAAAAAATTGACCCGCTGGGGCGGGTCGGGCTATTTGCGTATGACATGGGTGCCAGCGACCATGTCGCCGACTCTTTTCTTTTCCTTGTTAGTGGCCGCAACGATGAGTCCGACCAATAAAAAACAGTCCACAACATCGAACAGGTGTCTGACGAGGGAAGTTCCTACTGACGGGCTTCCGGTATCCTGTTTCAGGACTTTGATCTGGACCACCATTTTACCAATGGTCTGGCCGGTCATTCCTTCGGCAAAGGGAATAACGAAGAACCATATAGCCAGGAACGCCAAAAATGGAAGCCCGGCCAAACGATAAGTGATCACTCCTTCTTCATCGGGGTTTTGCGTACCCCAAAAATGGCTCATAACCACAAAGATTATTGCGATAATAGTGGCATCCATCAGCGCTGCTATTATCCGTTGCCAGATGGGCGCCAGGTTTGGCTTATCCAGCACGTCATTTAAGATATCCTCCAAGGTTATTCGTTTAGGAAAGAACGTTATTTAGCCGGTGTTATTGTGATATTGCGGTACTCGATGGGGCCATGGTCGCCCTGGAGATAGATGGGGCCTGGTTCGCCTTCGTGGCTGTCCAGAGCGCCGCCGGTGATGCCGGGTATTTCCTGGTTGCAGATGACCGTTTTTCCATTAAAAACGATGGTAACCAATCGCCCTACGAGAGTAATATCATAGGATTGCCACTCACCTGGTTTTTTAGCCATCTGTTCGATGGGGGAAAGGAATCCATAGATGGCGCTGATCTGATTATTATACGGCTCGGGTTCTTCGCTGTCTTCTATCTGTACTTCGTATCTGCCTCTCAGGTAGACACCGCTGTTGCTGCCTTTCGGGTAGCGGAATTCGATGTGCAGTTTGAAATCGGTGAAGGAGGCGTCGGTGATGATATTGGAGCCGGAGTGATCGCTATGTAAGATACCGGCTGTAGCCTGCCATTGGTTTGCGCCAGAGGCATGCCAGCCTTTTAGGGTGGTTCCGTTGAAGAGCTTGATGGGAGCGCCCCAAACGGTGGCTTTGGACCTGTGAAGAGCGGGGGCCCGGTGGCCAACCCATGGATATTGTTTTCCATCGGGATTGGTGAGGGTTCCGGTGAGGCTGTCGCCCTGGAGGCTGCCTTCGACGGACAGATCGTTATCGCTGCGTTCCCACTGAGGGGGAATGGAGAAGTGCATTTTTCCATCGTTGTAAAAAACTTTCGAGATGGGACGGGCGCTGCCGCCTCCGCCTACAAAACGGCCGACGAGGGTGCTGACGCCGGAATGGGTGATCTCGAGCCAGGAGGGGACTTCGCGTCCGGGTTGGTGGATGGTGATGTCCCAGCGTCCTTCGATGGCGGTGTCGCGGACGGGGGCGTTTGTGGTGCCGGGGGCGCTTGTGGCGGTCAGGATGCCGGTGGATATTATCGATAAAAAGAATACTACTTTTTTCATAGGTGTGAAAGTACGTATTTCTATTGATTGATACCTGCGGGGCGGGTGGTGCCTGCGAGGCGGGTGGCGGCGTGCGGGCTATTCGATACCGGTGGCGGGTGTCCATTTTGAATGGGGCTCATAATATTCCCATAACAAGGCGGAGACCTTACGGGCAAGCTGCCAGGCTTCGTTGTCAGCTACCCATCGCTGATCCTTATTGTTTTTTGTTGCGACATAAAATACATAATCACCGTGGGGGGCATTGACCAGCACGACTTCTGAGCGGGAGTCGTCTACCATCCCCTGTTTGGATGCCGTCTGAATGTAGGGTGGAATTTGAGAAAGGGCATATTCGTCCCAGAAGACGTGGGTCATGATGCGGTACATCGTCTGGCTGGCGGCGGGGCTTACGACTTCGCCGCTGCGGATGAGGATGATGAGGCGGGCCATTTCGCGGGGGGTGGTCTGTCCCCAGCCATAGATCTGTCTGTTTGCTTCGCGACCAGGGGTGCGGTTGTTGAGGCGGGTGTTTTGAAAACCGTGGGTGTCGAGCCAGGCATTGATGGCGGGACCGCCACCGGCCAGCTTTTCGCACCAGACGGCCGCTGAATTGTCGCTATGGGTGATCATGAGTGTGATGATAGTCTGCAGATCGGTGCTGGCGCTGTCCTTGAAGAACTGTAGCAGACCCGAGCCTTTTTTAGCGAGCGAATCCCTGTAGACCATGGGTTGGTGATATTTATAAACTCCCTGGTTGATCTTATCAAAGATGCCCACCAGGATCGGGACTTTGATGATGCTGGCCGTAGGAAAGATCGTATCGGCATTGATGGCGGCCTCTTTATTGGTGCTCAAATTACGGACATAGATGCCGGCGACCCCGTGAAAGGTATCGGTAAGGGCGTGGAGGCGGATCTCGAGTTTTTTATCGGTCTTATACTGAGGAAAAACAGCGCTGCACAAAAAGGAGCAAAAGACAAGCAGGATCGTGTTTCGGTGGTTCATAGTATAAATATACTATTGTAGCGGTGGGGGGGCGGCGGCGGCGGCGTAAAAAATATTCTGATCTTACCCAACCTTTGGGAATTCCCGGCACGTAAAGCTGTCAAATTAAAGGATCCTTTATGAAAAAAATAATGCAGGGAGTAACCCTTGCCTTGACATTAATATGTTGGTTATCAGCATGCAATAAAGAAACCAGCAGTAGTTCATCCAAGTCTAACACTGCAGTACAGCCGTTGGCATTGTCGGATCAGTCCGTCAAACGCGGGCAGCCCCTGGAAGCCTCTTTGCCAAAGGGGGTTACTGCCTCTAATGTAACGTGGTCGGTGAGCCCTGCTGACTCTACCGCCCATATTGCTATCGGCGCCGGCGGGGCAATCTTTCTTTTTTCGAAGGGTGGAATATACCGGGTCTTCGCCAGCTATGCCACAGGAACGGATAGCTCGAGACGGGACAGCTGTTCCGGTACGATCATTGTTTCCGACTCCATCTATACCCCTCCCCCACCGCCGCCGCCGGGACCGACCTATGATACCATTGGTGTCGGTAATGATACGGTTACCCTGACTCCGCTGTCAGATACCAGTGGTCTTCACCTGGTGGCGCAATCGTCCGGACGCTATGGCTGTTCACCTTATTATCTCTATTCGACTTCGGCCAGTGTCAACAGCGGATTGTCGCTGCAATTCCAGAGTATAGTGACGGGGTCCGGGTGTAGCTCGCCGAGTCCGGCTATTTCCTATATCTATTTGGGAGGAAGTATAAGTAACTGGCCTAATGGCACTTATCCTGTTTCCGTTTCTTATGGCGGAACAACCTACACCGGATCGCTTACTATTACGAACACGGATTATACCTTTACCTGGAATTATACCGGAGGGGTCGTGATCTCGCCCCTGCATGTGGTCAGATAAGGAGCGGCCTTCACGGACATCAATGCATTGAGACGGGACATTGTTTCATTATATTTATTGATCCCGGGGCATCAGTCCCGGGACTTTTATCGTAATAAGAGGGATAGTATTTGGAAGATCTGCAGCAAATCATACGAGGCTGTGCCAGAAATGACAGGACGAGTCAGGAAAAATTGTACAAACAATTTTATGCGCCACTTTTTTGCCTATGCAGGCGTTTTTTTCAAAATGATCATGAGGCGATAGAGTCGGTCAATGACGGGATGTTGAAGGTGTTTGAGCGGATCGGCTCTTATCAGGCGGAGAAGGGGAAGTTTTTTAACTGGGTGTATACAATCGTCCGAAATACGGCGTTGGACAAATTCAGGTCTTCTGCTGCGGCTGCGATAAGATCTGAGACCTACGAGATGGCGGAGTCGGTTCCGGAGACGGATATCAGTAATAATCCCCTGGTAACTCTTGAGGGTAAGGATCTCTATTTGCTGCTTGACCGGCTGAGTCCGGCCACGCGGGTAATATGTGGTTTGTTCTACCTGGAAGGGTATTCCATTAAGGATATTGCCGAACAGCTGACTATCAGCAGTGGTACCGTGAAGTGGCATTTGAGTGAGAGCCGGAAGAAGCTGAGATCTATTTTACAAAGACATTTCAACCCATGACCATGGACGAAGAAAAGAAACCATACTCCTTTCATTCAGCAGACGATCCTCCTATCCCGGTGCCGCCTGTAGAAGAGGCCTGGGCGTTGATGAAGGAGAAGCTGGATGAGAAGATGCCCGTTGTCCGGCGCTGGTATGACCGGCCGGGGCTATGGTGGATGTTCGGGGTAATATGTGTAACGGGGATATTGGGGGTGTGGGTCCTGGCGCGGCGGGGGGGTGTGGGGCGGCACGGGGATCTGGCGCGGCACGGGGTTTCTATGTCGGTGAGTCGCGAGGGGCGGAGTGCGGGGGATTCCGGGGCGCGGATAGTGGGGGTGCAGCGTGCGGGTGCGGAGGCAGGCGGTGCGGGGGTTGGGGCGCAGCGTGCGGGGGTTGGGGCAGGCGGTGTGGTAAGGAGCAGTGTGGGTGCTGACGGTGCGGCGACTGGCAATGCGGCGCAGGGAACGGCGGCAAAGGGGGGGACAGCAGCAACGGTAGGCGCGGGAGCAGCGACAGGCGATGAAAGAAAGGATAGGGCGGTGCACCCGGCAAGGCCGGCTGCAAAACCTGCTGGATTGGCGGCTAAGGATGTGGGTGCGGGGTTGGGTGCGGGTTCGGGGGTGACCGATGCCACTGGGAATAGCGCGAGTGCCAGAAATAGAAGACATGCAAGCTGGAGGAATAGGTCAGCGGCTGGAAGCAGACATGCCACATGGAGGAGTGGCGCGGCGGCGAACGGCAGGCACGCCACATGGAAGAATGGAGCAGCTGTTGCGAAGGGCAGGCATGCAAAGTGGAAGAATGGAGCGACAGCTGCGAGTGATAAGCATGCAAAGTGGGGAAATGATTCCGGGGTCCTGAATAACAGGCATGCGAGGTGGGGAAATGGGGCAATGGCGGGGGGCGGGAATCATGCAACAGGAGGGGCAACGACAGGGGGCAGCCGAAATCATGTCAGCGGCAGGGTTTACCCTCGAGCCGGGTTGGCAACGGTCGGGCCGGCAGCACCACAATCGGTTAGGGTCGCAGATTCGCTGCTGAAAACCATGCGGGGCAACCGCAACGCGGCTGCGGCAGCCGGAAAGGGGATGGCGGGAAGTGACGTATCGAAGGCGGCCGATAGTGCGTTGAAGGCGAAAGGGAATACGGCGAAAACAGGGAAGGACAGCAAAAAGAAGGATATTGCCGATCACCTGCACGAAGTGTGGATGTCAGCGGGTTTGTCGCTCGGGCAGGTTTTTCCGGTGGGGCAACAGCAGTCGGTGTCTTTCAACGCGAATGCCAAAAGCAATATTTTTTCCGACTATATACCAGCACCGTATTTCCGGCTGCATATCGGCAGCCGGCTATATGTGCAGGCAGCCTTGCATTTCAACAGTCCTCAATACGTTAAATCCCAGCGGATCGACAGCACAGCGCGGGATACCAGCAACGCTCCCGTCACCGGGTACTTTTATAGAACGGACATGATATTGAAGAAACTGTATTACTGGGATGTTCCACTAAGTTTTCATTACCGGGTATTCGACGGATTGACGCTGGGAGCCGGCATTCAGTATTCGCGGCTGTCGGGAGCGATCGGCCAGAAGAAAATCGTTTTGACTCCTATCTTTGGCGGAAAAGATTCGGTATATGACCAGCAACTCACCGGACTAAAACAGGATACCCTGGGAGGATACCGGAAACTGTCAACCTCCGACTGGCGGATATTGTTCGAAGCCGATTATCAATGGCGCCGGTGGACTCTGGGATTGCGATATGAGCAGGGGTTAAAAGCCTATCTCCCTGTGTCGATCGATGGTACTCAAGGCCATGATAAGAATACGTCTTTCAGCATTCATCTTTATTATGACTTATGGCAATCCGGCCGTAAAAGGAAGAATTAGTCTTTTATTTTTATCGTCCCTGACTTGTACAGATGGAGCGCCTGCTGGAGTATGCCTGTGATGGTCTTAACCGGCAGGTCTTTGTTGGGGTCGAATAACATTATTTTCATCCGGGATCTTTTCTCAATAATGAGGTGCGGGTGTTCAAACCGTTGTCCTTCTACTATTCCAATATAAGGTTGTTTGTATTTTTTGTGCACCCACAGATAACAGAACATTTTTCCTTTGTAGCAGAAAAATGGCATTCCATATTTCCAGGCTTCGGCGACATCTTTATCCTGTGCAAGAATGATCTTTCTTACTGCAAGCAGACAGCCGCGGACGGGTTCGTCCAGTTGCAAATAAAAGCTGTCGATCTCTTTCATTCTTACAATTTAATTGTTTTGGCGGAAAAATGAGGGGCTCTCCAGGCCAGGCACGTGGTATGGTTTTTCCATAGATAGGGAAAAACCAATCTATATGGAACATACAGCAGTAAAAAATTCGGAGCAGGTCGTACTCGACTGCATAAATGCCATTAATAATGAAGACTTTGCAGCAGCCAGACGTTTGGTGACAGACGATATGACCTTCGATGGCGTATTGGGATCCAGACAGGGGGCGGATGCCTATTTTAAGGATATGGAAAAAATGCGGCTGAAATATAAAGTGAGGAAAAGTTTTGTCAAAGGAGATGATGTTTGCCTGTTATATGATACGGACATGTCGGGACAAAAGATCTTTGTCTGTGGGTGGTATCACCTGGAAAATGGAAAGATCGCGTCCTTGAAAGTGGTATTTGATCCGAGACCGGTGTTGGAAAAGAAATAAAGTGTTTGAGATAATTAATCATTCATCCTTAAAAAGAAACAAAAATGTCAACAACAACTGTAACAAAGATCACTGTAGAAGCCACAGTAAAAGCTCCTGTAGAAAAAGTATGGCAATTCTGGAGCGGCCCTGAGCATATTATGCAATGGAATAGTGCTTCTCCGGACTGGCATACTACCCGCGCGGAAAACGATCTGCGGGAAGGCGGCAAATTTTCGGCGAGAATGGAGGCGAAAGACGGCAGTTTTGGGTTTGACTTCGGCGGCATATATGACACCGTGAAGGCGAACCAACTGATCGAATCGACACTTGGTGATGGCAGGAAAATAGTAACCAGTTTTGAGGATAACGGCAATGAAACAAAGGTAACAGAGACGTTTGATGCCGAAGGCACGAATCCCATCGAGATGCAAAGGGGCGGATGGCAGGCTATCCTGGATAATTTTAAAAAATATGCGGAGACGCATTAGGGGCATGCGGAGACACATTGGGGCCGGCGCATAGGGGTCCGGTAGGTAACGGGGATCGGCCGGAGGGAAATTAGGGTGTTTTTACTGTTGGTTTGGCTGCTGAAGATCATTACCTTAGGGTATGCTATCATCCATTGCCAACTCACCATTGCTGGAGACGATCATTTGTCTGATACTTGTCTTCGCACTTCTGAGCCTGCTGGTCAGCACGCTTACAGAGATTGTCAACAATTATAAAAACGAGCGGGGGAAACAGCTGTTCGAAGGGATCGTGAAGATGTTCGAGGACAAGTCGGGCATCAATTTCGGGAAACAGCTGTATGAGCATCCTATGGTGGCCGCCACTTATAAGACGCCCGACCGTCCTCCCATGTATATCAGCAGCTTCATGTTCAGCCAGGCGCTGATAGATACTATCGCCAATTACGGCCGGAAGTTTGTGGCGGATACGGACACTTTCAAGCTTTTCCAGGCAGGGATTAAAAATATGAAAGTGGATAGTGACCTGAAGCTGTTGCTGACCAATATGGTGGAAAAATGTGTCTCATACAGTGGGGGGTACCCTGGGAAAGTGCTTACCTGTCTGGACGGACAGATACAGCAATGGTATAAAGATCATATGGATCGCATGACCGGATGGTTCAAAGATCTTATGCGGAAGAGGGTGTTTATCATTTCCATTTTCGTGACGCTGGCGTTAAATGTGGATAGCATTCATCTTTTTAAATCCTTGTATACCAGTCCGACCTTGCGCAGCGAATTGACGCCTGTTGCAGAAACACTCGCTGACAATTATGCCAAACAAAAACAGGATACAAGTCTGACCGCGTTACAGCAAGCATACAAGGCAGCTGCGGACAGCGCGCTGAAGAAAGGCAATACCGACTCCGCCTTTGGTGAATTAAACAAGGCGGTAAAGGGACTGGGCAAGCTGGACAGTTTGGCCCATCAGCAGGATACGGCAAAGCTGGGCGCTTTTCAAGCGGTGTCGGATCAATTGAGCGAACTGGCGGCATTGCATATCCCGATAGGCTGGCATCAGGGTGTTCCGCCGAAGGGTGATGGGGATAAGCCCTTGAAGGGGTTATGGATATTATGGTATATCATAGGACTTGCCATCACCGTTTTTTCCATCAGCGCGGGAGCGCCTTTCTGGTTTGATCTGCTATTGAAAGTAGTGAATGTACGAAGGGCTGGAAAGAAGCCGGAATAAGGCGATCACTTACTCCATAAATTATTATTTACGACCTGGCGGATCACCTGTTCGCGATAGTTGCGGCTGACGGGGATGCGGTGGGTGGCGATGCGGATCTCGTTGCCGTCGATGGCGTCTATTTTTCCGATGGGAACGATATAGGATTTATGCACCCGGATGAAGGCATTCCTATCGAGATTTTGCTCGATGTTCTTGAGATAGAGGAGGGTAAGGTATTTACCGCGGGTGGTATAGATGGCGACATAGTTTTGAAGAGCTTCGATATAAAGGATATCGGCAAAATGAATTTTTTCGAATTTGTTGCCGCATTTGATAAAGACAAAGTCTTCCCCCTGTTGAAGATTGCTCGCATCAGCGGATGGGGATCTGGCAGCCGTCAACTGGTGATAATCCCGGGCACGGCCGACGGCCTTGAAAAACCGATCGAAGGTGATGGGTTTTAAGAGGTAATCCAGGACATTCAACTGAAACCCTTCCAATGCATATTCTGAAAAAGCGGTAGTGATGATGATCATGGGCGGGCTTTGCAGAATGCGTAAAAAGTCGATGCCATTCATCTTCGGCATCTGTATATCCAAAAAGATAAGGTCTATTTTCTGGCTGCCCAGCAGTTTGCCCAATTCTATGGGGTTGATACAAACGCCGGCAAGTTGCAGGAAGTCGATCTCCTTTACATAGTCTGCCAGTCCTTCTCTGGCCAGGGGTTCATCGTCTACAATGACACAGTTGAGCATAGACTTTGTTTATGGGTGCGTGTCAGGCTATCTTTTGCAGGGGCCTGAACAGCGTTTGCTCCGACAGCTGCAATTGCAGATCGACGTCGAAGCTGGAAATATTGTTTTGAATATCGAGACGGTATAGGCCGGTGTAAAGCAGATCGAGACGGCGGCGAACGTTGTTTAGGCCGATGCCGCCGGGGGCGTTGAGGGGGGCACCGGGGGCGGGGGAGGCTGCGGGGACGCCGGGGATGGGGAAGCCGGATGCGGGGGCGGGTGAACTGCTGTTGGAAATGGAAAAGTTCAGCTGCCGTTGTCGTATCTGCAGGCGGATCCTTATCCAGTTGGGCTTATCGGCATGAGTAGAGACGTGTTTGAAGGCATTCTCTACAAAGGTCATCAGTATAAATGGGGCGATGCCGAGGTTTTCGGTGTGCTGGTCGATCAACTGGAAAGACACCTCCACGTTGTCATTCTGCCGGAGCCGTTGTAATTGGATAAAATTCTCCAGATAGGCAATCTCTTTAGTGAGGGCGATCTGCATGTCGTTGCATTCATATAACTGATGACGCAGCAACTCGGAGAATTTGGCAAGGGAGGCGGAGGCTTTATCCGGGTTTTTATGAATGAGGAAGAAGATGGAGTTGATGGTATTGAAAAGGAAATGAGGGTTGAACTGATATTTGAGGAATTTCAGCTCGGATTCGAGCTTTTCTTTTTCCAACAGCTGTTGCCGTCTGCGGGCCTGTATCCAGTTATTGGTGAGCTTGATGCTCATGCCCAGCGTTATGCTGGCCAGGGTAGAAGGAAAGGTATTGGTAAAGAATAAATTTATGAAGACGTCCTCTTTCAAATGGAATAGTTGTTGAACGCTCTGGCCCATTGCCGCTGCAGTAAGGTAGTAGGCGGGGGTGATCAGTATGGAGGTAGCAATAATTACGATGGCGAGCCAGACAATATACACCCCTACCCTGTTCTTTTCCAGGTAGTGTGGCATCAAAAAATAAAGATTGAAACAGCCGGCAAGCGTCTGGAAGATCACATAAAATATATATTTAATAAAGAAGAGGGATAGGAAAATGGCATTGGCGGCTTTTAGAGGATTGCCAACAGCAATGGTCCACCAGCAGTAATTGTACAATGCCCAGAACAGCAGGTGATGGAGTCGATATTTGATCAGCCGATGCACCTCGAAATTTAGCAAAAATTCCGGTCATCCTACTTGTATGGTATATGAAATGACGGGAATAATTGATGAAAGGGTTTTTTAGGGGGTTACAGGTGCAGTAGAAACTCCTCTTCTTCGGGGCCAGATCCACAAGCGCATATTTGGATATTTTGGCGAGGGTCATTTCATCCAGCATGTCCACTGTATTTTTATAGGAAGATGTTTTCGAAGGTATTATGAGAACGTATAAAGCGCCAGCCAATTTTTTTGTCCGAAGGAAGCGAGAGGCAGGGAATTGTTGGACGTTTGTTGCTCGTTATTATCGAGGTGCCGCTGGCGGGTTGCTGCTGACCGCAGCCGCAGACAGTGACGAGGAGGGCCAATAGGTATTTGTGCATAAAGGGGCATGGGGTTTGAAAGAAGTAAGATAAAAAAAATATTAAAAAAGGGAAGCCCCCGGCGGTAAACCGGGGGCTTCGTTGTATGATGGCCGTTTGTGAACTATGATTGGGTGGGCCCCGGGTTATTGCAGGCTGGAGCCGGCATCGCCCATGCCCTGGGAGTTCATGTCCTTCCGTTTGAAGATATTGAGGTCCATTTTTCCGAAGCGGTAGGTGAATACGGCGCGGAAAAGCTGGGGATCTTTGAGACGGTCATATTCCTGGTTAAAGACAGCGCTGGAGCTGTATTGTTTGGACCAGCGGGTGCGGAACATATCACTCATGCTGAGGGTGATAGAGGCCGCGTTGTTTTTCAGGAAGCTCTTTTTGATCGCCATGTCCACACCGCCGAAGGGTCTGATGAACCCTTGGGAAGAGCTCTGCGTAGTCGAGCCGGGAGGGCCAAACTGTTGCTGTTGCTGGTTGGCCGGGATATTGGTCTTCGACTGATAGATGGCCGTCAGCTGGATAGAGAAATTAGCCGGCAACTTGAAATTGCTGTTGAATTTTCCAAACCAGCTCCAAAGGGCGTCCTGGGAAACCTGTTTGAGATTTTCGGTGTTGATGTGCGAGTTATAAACATTGATGTTCAGGGATGCATCCCACCAGCGGGTGATATTCAACGTCGAGGTCACTTCACCACCCACAGTGTACGCGTTGTTGGCGTTCTGGTAGGTATTGATAAGCACCGGTTCGCCGATGGGGTTCAGGCCGCTGTCCTGGTAGCGCGTAATGAGATTGGAGGTATATTTATAATATCCTGAAACCAATATGGTATTGTTGTGCGGGAATGTCTTCATATACGACAGCTCGAAGGAGTTGGTGAACTCCGGCACCAGGTTAGGATTACCGCGTGTGATGTTCAGCGAATCCGAGTAATCGGTGTAGGGTACCAGCTGGAAGAAGCCAGGTCTGTTGATCTTACGCGTCGCGCTGAACTGTATCTCCTGGTTGCCTTTCAGTTTCTCGCTGAGGAACAGGGAGGGGAAGAGGCTAACAGGATATTTGTTGCTGAAATGCTGATTGGTGTTGCGCAGGTCGCCCGAATACCTGGAGCTTTCTCCCCTGAGACCCAACGAGTAGCTGAAGTTCTCCCAGCCGCTGGTGAGGTTGACATAGGCGGCATAGACGTCATTGGTGCTCGTGTAGTCAGTCAGACCAAAGGGACTGGGCAATGCCTTTCCGGTGTTGTCAAGGAAATAGGTATTGTTGTAGTTGTCCAGCTGTTGGATGCTGGCGCGAAGACCGGCTTCCAGTTTGGTCTTTTTGGTGAGCGGGTTGGTGTAATCGGTCTGGAATGTCCAGAATGAAGGCTTGGCAGAACCTACAGTCTGCTGGTTTGTGATGAGGTTTACCGGTGTTCCGGGTTGTCCCGTGAAATAGTCGGTGGTATTCAGGGCTGTTCCAGTAGCCGTAACCCAGAAATGAGAGCCATCGACGGTGATCTGTTCGCCATCTTTAGCAAATAAATGTTTCATACCAAACTGGCCGCCATTGACGTCAAACTTCCTCTCGGAAGCGGAATTACGAAGGGAGTAGATATCGGAAACCGTAGATCCTCCATAAAACTTTTGTGTTTCAATATTCGACACGTCGGTGGGTTTGAGATTACCTTTCACTTTGAGGTAGGAAACCGAGAAGGTGGTCTTGTTGGTCACAAACCAGTCCAGCCCGAGCTGCCCGAACAAAAAGTGTCCTTTATTGCGTTGTTCGTCGGACTGAAGAAGATGCGAGGTCGTATCGGAAAGAAAGGTATTCCGATCGGTGGTGCCTATCGTCCTACCATTCATGGCATTGTACATACCATTGGCCGTCACGTTGACTTTACCGGAGCGGATGTTGAACCCTGCCAATGCATTGGGGGCGCCCTGAGAGCTGATACCGGCCGTGAGATTACCGTTGTATCCTTTCTTCCTGTTCTTTTTCAGGATGATGTTCAATATGCCCGAGCCGCCGCCGGAGGCATCGTATTTCGCAGAAGGGTTGGTCATGACTTCCACACTCTCGATAGCGTCTGCGGGGATCTGGTCGAGGGACAAGGTCGTCGGCCGGCCGTCCACGAAGATAGTCGGGTTGGCGCCGCGAAGGGTCACATTGCCATCGATGTCCACGTTGACAGAAGGTACGTTACGCATGACATCTACGGCGGTGCCGCCCGCGCTGACGATGTTCTTTTCGACGTTGAATACTTTTTTATCGAGTTCGAGCTTCATCGCGGGAGCGCTGGCCGTGACGGTGGCGGCCCCTAATTCCTTTACATCGGTGCCCAATTTGATGGCGCCGAGGTCTTTATCGAAAGAAGGCAGGTTACCCATGGGGTTGTTGCTGGCTTGTGCGCCGGGTTTGGCGGCAGCCTGTGCAGGCACTATCATAACGTTGACGTCCTGGCTCTTATATCCCGTTGCGGAAATGCGGGCGACCATTGGCGTTACAATGGGAAGGTCTTCGAAATCGAATTCGCCATTGGCCTTTGTCTCGGTACCTTTTAACAGGACGAGTTTTCTTTTTTTAGTCGCCGGGTCTGTCGTTGCCTTTAACAGGAGGACAGAAGCCTGTGCCATGGGTTGACCTGCGGAGTCGGTAACTTTTCCGTATGCGCGGCCGATAGAAGGGGGTGCTTGTTGTCCGCCGGGTTTGGCACCGGGTGCGCCTTGCGGCGGAGTTTGTCCAGCGGGAGCCTGACCAGTGGGAGGCTTTTGCCCGGCGGGAGGTTGTTGGGCAAAGGCCGCTGTTGTTAGGATAAGAGATAAGACTAAAGCAGATAGTGTTTTCATCGCAAAAGTAAATTTGAAACCAAAATTAGTTTGATCGTTTCAGTCCGTCCATATGAATGCTGCAAACGGAGGAAAAAACGCGGTAAACGGCGCAAAACTGTCGGCAAAAAAATGCTCATATTCGCGCGAATTATTGGTCGGCGAAGGTGGGAAATTGTTTCGTTATAGGTGCATTTATCCCTGTGCGGACGCTATTCCGGATGAATGGGGGATTAAATATGATCAGTGGTAATTTGTGGCGGGGTCGGATGTTGAAACATTATTTCACGCCTTTATTCGGGTCCCAGTTGCCGGCGAGTTTGCGGATATAGATGATCTGGCCGGTATGATAGGCATTATGTGTATTGATGTGCGCGATGGTATCGTACCAGTCCTTGAGTTTGGCGTCGTCGGCATTTTTGATGGCGGTCTCCCAGTCCTGCATCACCTGGTTAAGCTGCTGGACGGTGGAAGTCCATGTAGCCTCGGTAAATGCGGTGAAGGTCTCGTCGTTGTTGCCGTTAAAGGCGGCAGGTTTGCGGCCATAGAATTTATCGAGGGATTGTTTGTTCCAGAACAGCAGATGGTACGCCTCTTGTCCTACAGAATGGCTCGAGTCGGACGGTTTCCACATGGCTTGTTGTGCCGTGAGGCCTTCGACGGCCTTGCTGACGGGTACGAACCAGTCCGCCTGGTTCCAGGTGTTCCGGAATTGCTGCAGCAGAATGGATTTAAGGGTGGGTGGTGTTTTGGGAGTTTGTTGGGCAAAGGTATTGAGAGCGATGGTGTTGAAAGTGAAGCCGAGACAAAGGAGAAAGGTTAGCTTGTGCATGGGATAAATTTTGAGAGAAGGTAAAACTTTTTTTATGCGGAGTGATCAATTTTTTGACTGATGACGGGTGTGGCGTGATGGATGGTGCGGGGGCTTGGAAACCGCGGCCGGGAGGTGGATGCCGGCCGCGGGGGGGTGATTAGTAGATGTGCCGGCCCTGGTCGATGCGCCGGTTGAGTTCGTCTTTTCTGATGTTAACCTGCTGGCCCACCGGGTGACCGTTGCGATAAGTGATAACATTGAGCTGAGCGGACCCAAGGGGGAAACGGACCGGTCGGCCATCGTATTTTGCACTATATATATCGGGATTGGTCATATCAAAGGTGTAATAGATATCCAGCCCGCTGATCTCGGTGGTCATGTCGACGACGAAATCACGGTCGGGGGTTCTTTTTGGCGTGAAGATGACATTGAAAGAACTGCGGGCGTATTTAATGCTGGCATTATCGAGGTAGTTGAATTCGCCTTCCATGCGGCGGGTAAAATCATCCCAGTTGCGGGCGGACTTCGGGCTCCAGTATACTTCGGCAAGGGCCAGTGCGCGGGGCCAGGTCATATATTCCACGTGGCGGAAGGTAGGGACCGACTCGGTCCACAGATTGCCCTGGCCGCCAAGTATGAGTTTTTCATCGATGCTGTCGGGGACGGGATCATACGTATAGGAGTCTTTGAGACGGCAGATGCCATAGGTGGCGGGTTCGACAGTATTTTCTCCCTGATAGAGATCGAGATATGTATAATCCCAGGGAGTCATGACTACTTTATGGCCCATCCGCGCTGCGGTGATGCCGCCGGACATTCCGCGCCAACTCATGACCGTTGCTTCCGGCGCCAGGCCACCCTGGAGTATCTCGTCCCAGCCGATAAGTTGTTTGCCCTTCGCATTGAGCATTTTTTCCATACGTTTCACAAAATAGCTTTGCAGTTCGTCGACGTCTTTGAGATGTTCGTCAGTCATGCGTCGCTGGCATTTCGGGCAGGCGGCCCAAAAACCTTTATAAGCTTCGTCTCCGCCGATGTGAATGTATTCGCAGGGAAAAAGAGCGGCCAACTCGGTAAAGATCTTATCCAATAGGGTGAAGACAGAATCGTTGCCGATGCAGAGGGCGTTGTCTTCCCGTACGGGGCCGCGTGAGCCCGGGTTAACGCTGTAGGGCAGTTGCGTGCAGGAAAGATTTTGATAAGAGGAAATGAAGGCGAGGCTATGTGCCGGCACATCGATCTCCGGAAGTATCGTCACGTGGCGATCGTGTGCGTAACGGATTATCTCGCGCATGTCGTCCTGTGTATAAAAACCGCCATAAGGCGTGGGTTCACCCGCGAGGGAAGGCAGGAATTCGCCCCAGCGGCCGGTGCGGGATACCCGCCATGCGCCGTGTTGGGTCAGTTGCGGCAGACTTTTTATTTCGATGCGCCAGCCCTGGTCGTCGCTGAGATGAAGGTGGAGGGTGTTGTATTTATAGCGAACCATCTCGTCGATGTAGCGTTCCACTTCGGGTTTGGTGAAGAAGTGCCGGCTGACGTCGAGCATGAGGCCGCGCCAGCCAAATCGGGGATAGTCGGTGATCTCCACACAGGGTATGGGTTCGGAGGCGGGGGCCGCGGATGCGGAGAGATCTGCCGGTAGGAGCTGTAGGAGGGTCTGCAGACCGTAAAAGACACCGGCGGCATCATTGGCTTTTAAGAGGATGCGGGAGGGGGTGACGCTCAGCGTGTACCCTTCGCGGCCTAGCACATTTCTATCGGCCATGGTGCTTATCTGCAGGACGTGTTTACCTCCTTTGCCGCGTTGTAGCTGGATGCCGGCATGTGTTTGGAGCTGGTAGGCAAACCAGGAGGCCGTTTGATCGAAAGCTGTGTTCTCGACGGAGAGGACGGTGGATCTATCGAAGATGAAAGTGCCGGATTGTTGTTTGAGGGAGACAGGTTGGGGGATGAGGTGGAGGGGCGGTTCGGCGGGCGGGGTGGCCGGGGGATTGCCGGGGAGCCTGTCCGCGGAGGGGAGCGGGGCGGCCGAATTGGATTGCAATATGCTGAAAATCAAAATAAATAAAAGGGACAAAGGACGGGCCGGCGCCGCAAAGGATTTGTACATAAGTAGTGTTTTGCCAAATGAGGGATGAATTTAGGCATAATCTGCGAAAGGCGCGCGGGCAGGCGTGGACTTGTGCGGCTTGGGCGGAGCGTTATTCTGTCCGCAGGCTGTCGGCGGGATTTTTCAGGGCTGCCCTGATCGCCTGGAAGCTGACTGTCAACAGGGTGAGCATGATAGCCATGGCGGCGGCAAGGAGGAATATGTCCGGGCCCATAGTGATGCGATAGCTGTATTTCTGTAACCAGTTGTCCAGGAAATAGAAGGCGATGGGCGACGCTATGATACAACTGAGTAAAACCAGTCCTACAAAATCTTTTGACAGCAATAGCCACATTTGGGGTACGGAGGCGCCCAATACTTTACGGATCCCTATCTCTTTGGTCCGCCGTTCCGCTATATAGGCTGCGAGGCCAAATAATCCCAGACAGGAAACGAAGATTGCCAGGGCCGCAAACAAGCCTTCATGGGGTGCATAAATACTTCAGACTTCACCGGCATATAGATCGCCGGGGCATATTTCTGCAGGAGCATTTTTATTTTCGGCTGAACCTGTGCGTAGGAGGCATTGTTTTTCAGCGCCACGAATATCTGGAAAGAGTTGTTGGCCCAGTTGGTGCCGGCCCCTGCAAACCAATCAGCCGCAGTATTCAACCAGGTAATCGGAATGACATAGTTAAACTGCAGGCTTGAGTTACGGGACAGATCTTTTAGTATTCCCGTCACCTTCAGATCTTGTGTATTATCGACGCGGACGGTCTTGCCGATAGGATCGGTGTCTCCGAAGAGTGCTTTTGCGGTGGACTGGGTAAGTACGATGGAATATGGGTCTTTTAGCGCTGCATCCGCGCTCCCTGCCAGCATCTCGTATTGGAATGTTTTCAGAAAATCGTTACCGGCGATGGCGCCATCGAGATACAGTTTATTATTTCCTGCCACACGGTAGCCAGTCCAAGAATATTCAGGACGCTGTACCCTTTATTAAGGATGAGATTGCGCCAGGCGGCTTTGAAATAGCTTTTTATCATGTGGGTGCGTTGGATTTGCCCAACTGCTGATCCAGGGCGAAGACGATGCCGGTTTTTTATAAAATTGGTACTCATTCTTTTAGACTACAAGCGGGGGCTGCCGTGGTAGCGAAAATGGACACCCGGCGTATCAAAAACGGACAGTTCGTTTTTCATTCGGTGTTTAGGCGCCTGAACTTCAGTCAGATAGAAAGCGGCACTCTTTTTTGTGCTTTTAGAGATATGTTTAAAAATTATCTCCACATCGCCCTGCGGAATCTTTGGAAACATAAAAGTTTTTCCGCCATCAATCTCATAGGTCTGGCACTTGGCATCGCCTGTAGTCTGTTGATCCTTTTATGGGTGCAGGATGAAAAAAGCGTAGATGCCTTTCACCGGAATTCGGACCGGTTGTATTATGTCTATGAGCGGAATTATATGGGGGGCAAGCTGCAGACCTGGTACTGGACACAGGGACCGCTGGCGGAGGAACTGAAAAAGGAGATCCCGGAAGTTGTGGGGGCGACGCCCATTTCCTGGACGGGTGTCAATACGTTTATGGCGGGCGAGAAAGTAATAAAGGAGTATGGTTATAGTGCGGGGGCAGATTTCTTTACGATGTTCAGTCATCCGCTGTTGGAAGGGTCTGCGGCCAGTGCGTTGAACACGCCGAACAGTCTTGCTATTTCCCGGAAGATGGCAACGGAGTTCTACGGAAGTCCCGCAGCCGCCATTGGCAAGACGATACGGTATGAGAATCATAAAGATCTTACGGTGAAGGCGGTGTTTGAAGATATGGGTTCGCAAGTCGGCGACAAGGCCAATTTTATTATGAGCTGGCTGGCCTATGTGGAGGAAGACAATGGATGGGCGAAAAAATGGCAGGCCGTTGACCCACGTACCGTCATCCTGTTACGACCGGGAGCGAATGCAGCGCTGGTGGAGAAAAAGATGACGCATTTGCTGGATAAGTTTGAGACCGAGCAGAAGAATATCCGGACCGAGCTGGCGATGCAACGATTCGGGGATTACTATCTCCGGAGCGAGTTCAGGGATGGGGTGCCGGCCACGGGAAAGATCGAATATGTCCGGCTATTTAGTATAGTAGCCTTGTTCATTCTTTTGATCGCCTGTATCAACTTCATGAATCTCACCACGGCCCGGTCTGTCAAACGCGCAAAGGAGATCGGCGTCCGGAAGGTAATGGGGGCGGTGCGTGGCCTCCTTATCCGGCAATTCATAGGGGAGGCCGTGTTGATGGCTTTTCTGTCCGTGCTGTTGGCGTTGTTGATCGTGATGTTGGCGTTGCCGGCCTTTAATCAATTAACGGATAAACATATCCTGCTGCCTTTTAGTGAGTGGACCTTTTGGGGAAGTATCGCAGGCATCACCCTGCTGACGGGGTTGTTTTCGGGAAGTTATCCGGCATTCTTTCTGTCAGGGTTCAATCCGATACGTGTACTGAAAGCTTCTCTTCCCTCGGGGACGCGGGGAGATGGGCGGTTCCGCCAGGGACTGGTGGTCTTCCAGTTCGTGCTGTCGATCGTGCTGATCCTTTCCACCTTGCTCATCTCCCGACAAATAAATTATCTGCAAACGGCCAGGCTGGGATATGACAGGGAAAATTTGATCTATGTGGGCCTGGATGGCGATCTGGGAGCAAAGCTGGATGTTTTTGCGGCCGGGATCAAAAGTCTGCCGGGCGTACAGGGTCTGACCTTTATATCCTCCGGCAATCCAACGGCCATGAACAGTGGCACTTTATCGATAGGCTGGACAGGAAAAGATCCCAACGATCATGTCCGTTTTATTCACGAGCAGATCGGTCCCGACTATATGAAGACCATGAAACTGCAATTGGTGGCGGGCCGGGATTTTTCTCAAGCCTTTGCAACGGATACGCTGGGTTGTATTCTCAACGAAACGGCAGTTGCGCTGATGGGTTATCAAAAAGACCCTATCGGGAAACCGGTATTTGATGGCAGCTGGAAGATGCATATTATCGGCGTGGTGAAGGATTTTCATTTTCAATCGTTACATGAAACGATCTTGCCGTTGATCCTGAATATGGGGACTAAAGGAAATTTTGCCACGACGCTGGTGCGGACGCAGCCGGGGCAAACGGCGGTGGTGTTGTCAGGATTGAAAAAGTTGTGTAAGGAACTTAATCCGGCATTTCCTTTCGCTTATAAATTTTCCGATGCGGAATATGCAAGACTCTATGTGGGGGAGGCGATCACGGGTAGGTTATCGGTGATCTTTGCGTCGCTGGCAATCATCATCTCCTGTCTTGGGTTGTTGGGATTGTCGATGTTCACCGCCGAGCAAAGGACGAGGGAGATGGGCATTCGCAAGGTGCTGGGAGCAAGCGTTCCTTCGTTGTTCGGACTGTTGTCCCGGAATTTCCTGGGGTTGGTGGGGATCGCTTTTCTCATCGCGGCGCCGCTGGGATGGTGGGCGATGCATGGATGGCTGCAGGGGTATGCTTATCGGACGGATATACCCTGGTGGACCTTTGCGGTGGCGGGTCTGCTGGTGACGATGATCGCGCTGGTCACGGTATTCTGGCAGGCGATAAAGGCGGCCAGGGCCAATCCGGTGCGCAGCTTGCGGGCGGAGTGAGGGTGCGGCGTGGGCCGCGTTCAAGCATAAGGGTGCGGCGGGCGTGGTGCGGGCCGCGGTTATTTAAAACTATATTCCATTATTTTGAGGGGCTGGCCTGCTTTACAGGTGTCAAGGTACCAGGAATACCCAATGTTTACCAGATAGTAAGTGAAACCTACTACGAGATCGTCTTTTTCGTGACCCGCCGGGACTTCTTTCCGGAAGACCAATTGATGGGCTTTGTTGGGAATCTCTTTTACGAGCATCGGGGCTAGTGCGGAATCCAATAGCTTATGGCCATCGCTGCTGCGCATGTAGAGATTAAAAATGATGGAATCCGACACGTTGGAAAAGTCCTGTTCGGTATATAAGCGGTATTCTATTGTCCGTGTTGAAGGAGGCGGGGGCGGTGTTTGGTGGTCTTTTCGGCAGGCAGGGACTGTCGCGATCGCTGCGATAATGGCGCAGCAGCGGAAGAAGCCGGATAGCAGTTTCATTTCGTGTTTTATTGATTGCGGGGTGAAAGTAGTCATTTAAGGTATTTCCAATGAGGGGCATTTATTGAATGGCGGATATAAGTTTACCAACGGCGTTTGGCAAACTTGAACAGATCGTTCTTATCGGTGGATTGTCACTTGTCAGGTACTATTTAAAAGGAATTTTCGTTATCCTTATTCCTTATGCCCAAACAAATCTTCTGTGTAACCGGGAACGAATTAAGTTCCCTTGTGCTTGCCGACGACGCACTCCTATTCTCCAGTCAGTCGTTTGGCTCTGTTGACGAATTTGAGCAAGCCTGGAATAAGAAATTGACAATGGCATCAAAATTTAAACTTAACTACGAGTCCATCAGATCGGTCACAAAGGAAGATCAGGCGGAAAAAATTGTAATAGTATACGGGAAGGGTATTGGCATCCCGAGCGAATATGAATTCAGTTTCACCAATCAGGAAGATTATGCAGCGTTCTATACATTTCTGGAGAGAGAACAATATTTTACTAAAATACACGAAACGCTGAGCCCATTTAAGGCTATATCGGGACTTTTACGTGGGTTATTGTTTACAGTTGGCATGACCATATTCTGCTATTTCCAGGCAGACCATATACCAGCTGATTCAGGCGGTAAATACAGGCTCTTTCCTCTCCTGATCGAGTTGCTCGGTGGTAAAGGACTTTTAGTGGTTGGAACCGGTATTTCGTGCTACATTTTTTATAAAATCCGGAAAAGGTATAACGATCCTCCCAGCCAGACAAAGCTTGTAAGGCAGCAATCCCCGGGATATACCAGCTCCAGGTAGCCGCCCACCTTATATACCCCTTGTCAACGAATTACATTAAATTGGGGGTATAAATGTTCAGCAAACACCATATTTCGATCCCTGAAACGCTTCGCGGGTTTGTCCGGAAGATATGGGTGTTGGATCCGTCGGATGGGGGCGGGCGGGGTGTAGCCCTTGGCGGTGAGGGCGTGAATGGCGCTGAGGGTGCGGGCGGCGGGGGTTTCACCGGCGGGGGTGGCTTTTCAGTCTATGCGGATGGCTGTCCGGGTATTATTTTCCAGCAGGCTGCAGGAGGGCTGCTACTCAATCAGGATAAAAAGCTGTCTCCTACATTCCTCTATGGGCAGACGGTGCAGCCCGTGCGTATGGATGCGGAAGGCCCGTTGAAAATGATCGTGGTGAATTTTCAGCCGCATGTGGTGCATTCCATTTTCAGATTCAGCGCGAAAGAAGTGACGGATGACTGTCTCGACCTGAGTTTGCTGCCGGCGGTGCCGAGGGTCAATCTCACCGAACGATTATGGAATACGGTGTCTGTCGAACAGCAGGTAAAAATATTGTTCGACTACATGCAGCAGGTGATCGTGCGCAACAGGAGCACAGTCGACGCCGGTATGGCCTATGCTACCAGCCAGCTGTTGCGGCTGCATGGGGGGCTACGGGTGAATGGGGAGGAGTTGCGGCTGCATGGGGAGTCGCGGGTGGAGGGGGAGTCGCGGGTGGAGGGGGAGTCGCGGTTAAAGGAATTACAGCGGGAATTGAATCTAACGGAAAGAACGTTCGAAAGAAGGTTTGAGCAATATATTGGCGTGTCGCCAAGGGTTTTTTCAAAAATATCGCAGTTCCAGGCTGCGCTGACCCAACTGCGGAGCGGACGTTTTCAGAGATTGTCTGATATTGCCTATGAGCATGGGTATGCGGATCAGTCCCATTTTATCCGCAGCTTTAAAAAGTTTACCGGTGTTGCTCCTCTTGAGTTCAGGCGGCAGGTGTCGGGTGAGGAGGGGGATTTTCCGGGGACGCAGGGTTTTTATTAGTCTGCGATGTAGTGCTCATTGTTTCATTTTTGAATTCTTTTAAAATATATCTTGTTAACTGGCTCTGCGCCCTCCCGTGGCGTCACGCTGTTGATATAAAAAGTTGAGTCCGCCACACAGCATGGCTCGAATTGCTCGGGAATCCGTTCATTTCGTTCATAGTACAATGAATTCCAATCATCCATACCACCCCCTCCTGTGATCCACCGGCCTATGCTGTCATAGAGGAAAGGTACTGCCATATTCATATAAAATGTCGAATCTGCCTTAAAGGTAAGGGTCAACTTCTGATACAAAAGGGAATCTTTTGCATAACCTCCCAATGGCGTTTTATTGATGTCCAATCGATAGGTACCCACTTGTTTCCTGAAACGTTGCTGACGGTCCTTCTTATCCATAACGGTGTACAAATACCATATTCCAATGCTCGCCACAAAAAAAATAATGAGAAAGCGAAAAAAAAATCTGGTTGCATATTTTTTACGATAAGGTTTCATATACTTAAAGATTTGTATATCCAGATTCTCTTTGTCCAAGCAAACAATGCTTACCAGCCCTAAAGTAATATTCTTTTCGAGAAATGCCAAGGCGGTTTGTATGGCGATGATGTTGGAGAATTGTCGGAATCGTTCTATTTCACCGAAGTGAGACTTTCTAGTATTGTGATGAAAATACAATGCTATGAAGGTGACATTCATTATTACAGGGCTGGTTTGTTTTGTCGCGATGCAGGCATTCGTGGTGGGGGGCGAGCGAGCGGGGCGTGGTAATCGGGCGGGGGGCGAGGTTGCGAGCAGCAGGTTGGTGGGCGGCGGTGGCATGGTGATGGGCGGCGGGATGCTGCCGCGGTTGTCGGATTATGGGATCTTTCAGGGTGCCGCTGCCGATATGAGGCCTTCGGCGGCGTTCGTGCATTATGAATTGGGGACGACGCTGTTCTCTGACTATGCTGAAAATCAAAGGCTGGTGAAAGTGCCGGCGGGCAGCCGGATAAGGGTGACCAGCGATGGGGTGACGGAATTTCCGGAGGGGACGGTGCTGGCCAAGACCTTCTACTATCATAATGACAAAAGGGATCCTTCAAAGGGAAAAAGGATCATTGAAACGCGGGTGATGGTATTATCCGGCGGGGTCTGGATGGCAGGCACCTATCTGTGGAACGCCGAACAAACCGAAGCCACGCTGGCCGTCAGGGGTTCCACTGCCACTGTACAATGGATCGATGCGGCTGGGACCGGCCGATCGATAAACTATGTTATTCCTTCCAATAACGACTGCGCTACCTGTCATAACTCCAACAAAACATTTTCCCCTATCGGGTTTAAAGCCCGCAATCTGAATATCGATGTGACGCGGGATGGGCGCCGGATGAATCAATTGAAATATTTACAGGGCAAGGGCCTGATGGATGTCCCGGATCCCGCTGTTCTATCTTCTCTTCCTGACTGGCAGGATAGTTCCTATACGCTGGCGCAAAGAGCGCGTGCCTACCTTGACGTGAACTGCGCCCACTGTCATAATCCAAATGGGTATTGCGCCAAAGCGAATATTGATCTTAGTTATGCTGGCATCGATCCTGGCAATACCGGTAGCAGTCCTGGCAATGCCGGCATCAATCCTCGCAATACCGCGGGGGGACCTGATGCCAGGACCCTGGCCGGGATAGTCGACTTTATGCGAAAAAAGCGTATGCCTTTACTGGGGACTACGATCGTACACCGGGAAGGGCTGGCGCTGATAGAATCCTATGTCAATAGTTTACATAAAAAATAACAGTCATGAAAACGTACAACAAAACCTTAGTATCAGGGGGCACCGGGAAAACGGGGAGCCGTATTGTCAGCAGGCTGACCCAAATGGGTCGTTCTTTACAGATAGGTTCGCGATCGGCGGCCATTCCATTCGATTGGGAAAATGAATCGACCTGGGCAGGCGCGTTGAAGGGTGTCGATGCGGTATACATTTCCTTTCAGCCTGATCTGGCTGTGCCGGGGGCGGTGGATGTCATCAGACATTTTACGTCGAAAGCGGTCGCGCTCGGTGTAAAGAAATTAGTGTTGCTGTCGGGGCGTGGGGAACCCGAAGCGCAGGAATGTGAGAAAGTGGTCATGGGCGCCGGCGTCGACTGGACGATAGTCCGCGCCAGCTGGTTTTGTCAGAATTTTAGCGAGAGCCATATGCTGGAGCCTATTCTGATGGGTCATGTTGCGCTGCCTGTAAATGACATCGGGGAACCGTTCATAGATACCGACGATATTGCCGATGTGGCAGTGGCGGCGCTCACCGAAGATGGGCACGATGGGCAGGTATATGAAGTGACAGGTCCGCGTCTGCTGTCCTTTAAAGAGGCTGTCGCCGAGATCGCTGCTGCCATCGGCAAGCCGATACAATACCAGCAAGTAACGCCGGAAGAATATTCGGCTATGCTGGCAGCGCATGGTGTTCCGGCCGAAGTCATTTCGCTGATCGCTTATCTGTTCACGGAAGTATTGGATGGCAGGAATGCCGTTATCACCGATGGAGTTGAGCGGGCATTGGGGCGTAAAGCGACTGATTTTTCTGATTATATTTCAAAGACGGCTAAGACAGGCGTCTGGAATCAAGTAATTATACCTTAATGCTATGAAAAAGAAAAAAGTTATGTTGTTCCTTACGACTATTCTTGTGGGTTTGACGGCTGGTCTTTTCTATGCGTGGTCCTGCTCGGTAACACCCGGGTTGAAGCCACTACCTGACGACCAGTATATTCTGACTTTTCAGTCGCTGAACCGGGAAATTCAAAATCCTGTTTTCTTTATATGTTTTATCGGTTCGGCGATTGTATTGCCGGTGAGTGCCGGAATGTATTGGGGCCGGTCGATACGTTTCTGGTTGCTGCTGGGAGCGGCCGGTGTCTACATCGTGGGGGTGATCGGTATTACGGGGATGGGGAATATACCCTTGAACGATGCATTGGATGCCTTTGATGTCCGGCATGCCACTACAGCCCAAATAGCACAGCAGCGAGCGTTGTTCGAGGCCCCATGGAACCGGCTGAATAATTGGCGGACTGTGGCTTGCGTGGTGACATTCGCGTTGACGCTGGCAGCCTGTTTTAGATGGGGCGATCTTAATGAGGCGTAAAATTTGTAACTTTACTGCGCCTCATGGCATTAAAGCGATTGATATGGCCTACAAAAACAAGACGATCAGAAATCCTATCACCGGGCAGGAGATCCGGTTCATTCAGACGAGCAAAGATTCAAACGGACAGTTATTAGAAATGGAGTCAACGTATAGTGCCATGTCTCAGGAGCCTCCCTCTCACTATCATCCTTACCAGGATGAGTTCTTTACGATAATTTCGGGAGAAATAACGATCAGGCTGGACGGAGAGGAGCGACACACCTTACAGGCGGGGGATACATTCGAGATACCGCGCAACCAGATACATGCGATGTGGAATGCCACTAACCAGAAGGCTGTTGTCAACTGGCAGGTGCGGCCGGCATTGAATACGGAACAACTTCTCGAGACAATAATGGGGCTGGCGGCGGATGGAAAGTGTAATAAGCAAGGGAGACCGGGGATATTGCAGGTGGCGCTGACCTCGGGGAGGTATAACAAGGAGCTGCGTCTGCTCTCACCGCCTTTATTGATACAAAAGGTCGTTTTTGCAGTGTTGCGGCCCTTTGCCCTGATGTCGGGATACAAGGCTTGTTATAAAAAATATTTTGACTAACGCCTGTCTAAAGGTCATTCGAGTTTTGTACTAAATTAGTATTTATCTTTCGGGTAAGATGAAACGATTCCTGCAATTTCCGGAGTTACTACTATTAGTAGTTCTGCTATTTATCGGGGCGCGATTTCTGTCTTTAAGTTTTGCAATAGCCATTTCCTGGGTGTTTCATGTGGTGTTAAGAAGTAAGTATCCGGCGAATTACCCGGCCTTTGGCAGTTGGGCGCATGTGTTTCTTACCACGGTGTGTTGTATACTATTGATGCTGGCTCTTTATCAGGCGGATACAAGACAGGAAACGGGGCAATCTGAAATAGGGGGCATCATCAACCATTTTTTCGGGATGCTCAACGCTTTAATGTGGATGGATGCAACGGCGCTGTTGGCTATGTTGTTGTTGGGATTACAGGTGGTGTTTTGGCTGGCGGCGGTGCATAGTTTGCGGAAGAGAGGCAAGAACAGGAGGCCGTCGGCGAAGTGAGGGCCGGCTGCGGGCGGGTTGCGGGCAAGGGAATCCGTTGCAGGATGAAGGGCGGCGAGGTGTGGGGCAGGGCGCTATGATAGGATTAATTTTCTCTATGCATAAGATCAAGCTATGGGGTATTCCGGAATTGTTTCTATTGCTGGCATTGCTGATGGGGCTCTTTTTCAAAGGGCACATAACACTGGATATTCTAATTCACGATACCTATTTTGTGGCGGATTGGGGAATGTTGCTTATGAGATTAAGTATACCGGTAATTATTTCCTGGATATTTCATGTAGTCTTGAGGAGTAAATACCCGGCCAGTTTTCCGGGCCTGGGCAGTTGGACGCATGTGGTGCTCAGCGTATTTTGTCTGGGTGCGTTGTATTATGCCTTTTCGCGGCTGGATTTTAAGCTATATCGGAGAGAGCCTGATCTCAAAGAGTGGGATGTTTTTATGTTTTGGAATTCCTGGGCAGTGAAACTTATATTGCTGTTGACGGGAATGCAGCCCTTGTTTTGGATAATGGCGATCCGCAGTTTGTGGACGAGGCGCGAAAAGCGAAAGAAGGGTTAAAACTGAATGCGATAAAGGATGTCGGGGAAGAAGCGGATCTGGTAGATGGGTGCGGCGACACCTTTTGTCTGGTTGTATTGGAGCAGAAAGATGTTCTTTCGATTGGTAACGTTTTGGAGGTCGAGATAGAAGGTCTGGCTGAGCTTGCGTTTGCGGCTGTTGACGCGGAAGCCGAATTTTGTGTCGAGGCGGAAATAGGAGTCCAGTTGTTGGGAATTATAATGCAGCGTATCCAGTATCTCATACCCGGCATGAAGGGAGGCGGGGACATCGACAGGCGTAGTATAGCGGCCACCGATAGTTGACAGGCGGACGTCGATGGTAAAGGCATTGGTTCCGTCACCGCCCATTTTCCATTCTTTACCGGCGAGGGCGTTAAAGACATATTTATAATTGAAGGCGGTGTTGCGCTGAATGCCATCGCTCCCTTTGTATTTGGAATCAAAGAGGGAGGCGGTGAAAAGAAGATAGTATCCCCGGCTGAGGAACCGCTCTACCGTCCACTCCATTCCTTTGTTGCTGCCTTTTCCATTATTTACCAGGCCGACCTTATCGGGGAAGCTGAAGTCGGCGCCTGCGTTCAGCATGGAAAAGCCGCTGGCCTGCCGCTGTACCGGCACGTCAAACAAATACTGATAATAGAATTCTCCTTTCACGCGCCATTCGGGTTGAAAACGCCATTCATAGCCGAGGACAAAATGATGCGCGCGGGTGAGACCGAGGTCGCGGTTGGAAGGATCCTTTTCACCAGTCTGTTCATCGACTGTCTTGAAATAGACGGGTAAGGGCTGCAACTGGCTATGCAGTCCATAACTGAGATATATAGTTTGGTCGGCAGACAGCTGATAAGAAAATGACAATCGGGGTTCGAGGGCCCTGCTATCATTCAGCTGGAAATATGTTCCGTGCAAACCGCCTACGATGCTGAATTGCTCGCTGGCGCGATATTTAAACTGCACGAAATGCTGTAATAAAAAAGGCGAACTTTTGTAATTACTCACGGTATCAAAGGGAGCAGCAGCAGGCCGGGCCGTTTTGTCGAGGACGCGCAGATCGAGACCCATGCTTTCCCCCGTGATGCCAGCCCGGTATGAAAAACAGCTGCTAAGCTTTTGATTGAGATAGGTAGAAAAACGAAGAGTGTTGGTTTGATTGGAGGAAGATATCTGCAGCCAGCGATCGGCATAAGGAGGCACGGGGTCGGGATAACGATACTGGTCGTAACTAAAAGCCGTATGGGCAAAAGAGACAACGGTGCGCAGATAGGTGCGGCTGCCGAGGTCAAGCTTGTGTTTTACTCCGAGATAATAAAAACTATTCCTGTTATAGGCGTCCTGGTCGGCCTGGGCATAGAAGTCTGTAGAGTCAACATCCTTTCCAAGAAAATCGATACGGCTAAAGCCGCCCATGCCAAAAAAAGAAAATTTTCCCATCTTCGACGTACCGGTAGTAATATTATATGCCCAGTCCTGATATTTAGGGACTGCTTTGGTGCCGATGTTAATGCCAACTGCATTTGCCGCCTGGGCAAAAGAATAACGGTAGCTGGCAAGATAGGCGGCTCCATTGTTCTTTTTGTTAAGGGGACCTTCGACGGTGGCCTCCATGCCGCTGAATGCATTGAGCTGCAGGGTCTGTTCGTGTTTGCTGCTATTGCCGCTGCGTAAAGAAATATCGAAAACTGCGGCCAGGGCATTCCCATATTCTGCGGGGAAGGCCCCCGTGAGAAAATCGGAGGTTTTAAGGACATTGGTATTTAAGGCGCTGACCGGGCCGCCGCTGGTGCCGAGGGTTGCGAAATGGTTGGGGCTTGGCGAAGGGCTTCCTTCGATGATCCACAATACGCCTGCGGGGGAATTGCCTCGCACCACAATATCATTACGGGCGTCGCTGTTGCCGGCTACACCAGCGAAATTGCTGACGAGCTTGCTGGGGTCGTTACGGCCGCCGGCATAACGGGTGATGTCTTCCACGTTGAACGAGCGGGAGCTGCCGGCGGTGAATTCGTTGGTAGCGGCGCCTCTTTTCGCTTTTGTGGCGGTGACGGTTGCCGTGTTGAGCGTGACGAGCCGTTGTTCGAGGGAGATATCGAGAATGACTTCTTTACCGGCGGTGACTAATACAGAGGGGATCGTCGCGGCGTGGTAACCTGCACTGCTATAACTAAGCTGATGGCGGCCGAGGGGAACTGCCGCTATGACGTAGCGGCCAAGGGAATCGGTGACGGCGCCTATGGCAAGGCCAGCGATGGAGACGGTGACACCGGGAAGGTTTTTTTCGGAAATGCGGTCGGTGACGAGGCCGCGGATAGTCTGGGTTTGCGCGGAGGGCTGCTGCGCCTTTGTAATCAGGATTATTGTGAAGAGTGCGATAAGGGTCAGCAACTTTTTCATAGGTGTTATTTCTGTTTGAAAAATGCGGTGGGGATGACGTGGGCTACTGTTTTTCCATTGACCAATTGGAGACTGTGCCCTGCCGGATCGTAAAGGAAATAATCGTTGAGCCGGCCTTCCGTGCCGTTGACCAGGATGGGTTCGGTACCGTTGTAGGCAGGTTTGCCGGAGGCGTCGCTGGATTTTTGCAGGAATAAAAGATCGCTGGCGGCGATGATCTTAAAGAAGTCCCCCTTCAGACAAAGGTAATGGGTGGTGTCGATGTCGAGGGAAAGGAGCTGGGCGCCAGTCAGGGTGCGTTTCTTACCGGTAGCGGCGTCGAGAAAAACGATAGACGCATTGGGGTGCATATAGTCGCGGATATAACCGGTGAGGGAGGTACTGTCTGAAAGTAGTACGTGACCAGGGCGAAAATGTTTACCGGGAGGTGGTGTTTGGGCCTGCATTTGCAGGGTGATAAGGTATAAGGCGAGTATAGGGATGATCTTCATAACAGTTGATTTTGAACTTAAACTTACCATGATGGGCCGGGTGCGGCAATCGAAAAGGAGTGAGCTGTCGAAAATCCGGAGTGAACTGTGGTTAATGGGTTTCGGAATCCTGGACCGATGTTGTATTTTTAGCGCATGCGATGGGCCAATGATAAAATAGGATTCGATGACCGGCTGATCTCGGTAGTGGGAATATTTGCTTTTGCCCTGGTGATCCCTGTTGCCTTCTTCCGATGGCGTATCTGGGCGCCGCCGTATTTTACTTTTGCCGCATACTGGCCGACGCTGGTGATCACTACGGTTGTATGGATAGGCTGCCGGTTTTTAATGATCCACTTCCGAAACCGTTATCCCAAATTCAAGGATATCCGGAAACGCCTATGGATACAAAATTCTCTCATTCTGCTGTATGCAATACTGGCAAACAATATATTGACCTATGTGATCAAGAATTATTGTTTTGAGCTATTTGGCTCACGGCGCCCGGCCCATACCTGGGAAGAGACGCTGATCAACACCAATGCCGCTGCGATAATGTGCACCTTACTGGTGGTCGCGATCTATGAAAGCATTTATTTCATCAACGAGCTTAGAAAATCCATCCTGGAGAAAGAGCAATTAAAACAGGATACGCTGCAGGCGCAGCTGAATGCGTTGCGTACACAGGTGAACCCGCATTTCCTGTTTAACAACCTGAATACTCTGAGTGCTGTCATCCCGGAAAACCCGGTGCAGGCGGTAGATTTTGTACAGCAGCTTTCGAAGGTGTACCGGCACATCCTCGAGGTAAAGGATGAGCAAAGTATTTTGTTAAAAGAGGAGCTGGAAGTGCTGGAGGCTTATGCCTTTTTGCTGAAGACAAGATTTGGCGACAACCTCGATATCTCCATCCGGGTGGCGAAGGAACAGCTACAGCAGCGCATCGTCCCGTTATCGCTACAGATACTGATGGAGAACGCGATCAAACATAATATTGTTTCTTCGGCCAAGCCCTTGCACATCGACATTTGTACGGAGCAAGGGAGGCTGATCGTGAGCAATACCCTGCAAAAAAAGAATCAGTTGATGGAGTCGACGGGAATTGGGCTGGACAATATCCGTAGCCGATATCGCTTGCTGGGGGACAAGTTGGTAGAGGTGGATGAGGGGCCGGAGAGTTTTACCGTGGCGATACCCTTGATGGATTGTGATGGCCGCCGGGTAAGGGATATATAAAAAATTATGCGAGTCATTATCATAGAAGATGAGATGCCGGCGGCGAGCCGGTTGTCGCGGATGTTAATGGACATCGACGGGGGGATCGAGGTTATCCGGAGACTGGACAGCGTGGAAGCCTCGGTAAAGTACCTGGAGGGCTCAGAGCGGCCGGACCTGATCTTTATGGACATTCAACTGGCGGACGGGCTTAGCTTTTCGATATTCGAACAGGTGGAGCTGAATACGCCGGTGATATTTACTACGGCTTTTGATAACTATATGCTGAAAGCGTTCAAGGTGAATAGCCTCGATTATCTTTTAAAACCTATCGATAAGAAAGAGCTAGGTCAGGCAGTGGCAAAATACAAGCAGTTGTACGCAAGCGATAATGGGTTGGGGCTAGCGGAAAAGATTGGGCGGCTGATGTTGGAAATGAATCCGGCCAAATACAAAGAGCGCTTGCTGATCAAACGGGGGCAACAACTGCATTCCATAAAGACGGTGGACATCGCGTATTGTTATGCGGACGGCAAGCTGTGTTTTGCCACGGATGCGGGTGGCAATAATTATTTATTGGATCATACCTTGCAACAACTGGAAGGGTGTCTGGACCCGCGGCTGTTCTTCCGGATCAACCGGCAGCTGCTGGTGAATATTGATTGCATCAAAAAAGTATATACCTGGCTGGGCGGGCGGCTGAAGGTGGATCTGGCGATGGCGACGAATCTGGATACGGTGGTGAGCCGGGAGCGGGTGAATGGGTTTAAGCTGTGGCTGGGGAGGTGAGGGGGACGGGGCGGCATCTTAAAAAAAGTTTCCCTATTTTGTCGGTACATGAGAACACATCTACACAACGAACACAAGAAAGAGTTTCAACTGGAGCGGCTGATCCTGTTTAGTGACGCCGTATTTGCCATTGCCATCACATTGCTGGCGATAGAGATAAAGGTGCCGGAATTGCCGGAGGGGAAGATCACGGAAGGGTTGTTGGTAGAGGAGTTGGCAAAGGAGTTGCCGAAACTGGCGGGATTCCTGGTGAGCTTTTTTATCATCGGGCTGTATTGGACGGTGCATCACCGGATGTTCGGGTTTGTCGTCAATTATACGCCGCGGTTGTTATGGCTGAATCTTATTTTTTTGCTGAGTATTGTGCTGATGCCTTTCAGTACGGCTTTTTACAGTCACTGGTGGCGCCGCTGCTGGCGGTGTATATCCCCATGCTGATACCCGTTGTCATGTATATAGTCGGGAAGGCGTTTAAGAGACGAGGGTGATGGTGCTGTTGCGGTGGTGAGCCGGGAGCGGGTGAATGGGTTTAAGGAGTGGTTGGGGCGATGAGGGGGAGTTGTGGGCGGCGCGTGTTTCATTTGAAAAGATTTACTGCGGAAGCGGTTATCCCATAATAGATGGCCCAGCCGACGAACAGGATGAGCAGAATGAAGATCCAGTAGGGAATGCTCTGCGGTGTTTCGCTGCCGGCGATGATAAAACTTTTTTGGTCGCCTTTACCATATGCATTGATCATCAGGGGCAGGATGCCATCGACGACGGCGTCTTCGCGGATGCCTTCGACGGCGATGGCGGGTCCGTTACGGACTTCAAAAGGGATGATGCGGATGCCTTCCTTGCCGGAAGGGTCGCGGCTGACTATTTTCAAGATATGTTTGCCGTCGACGAGGCGGGTGGTGTCCAGCTCGAAGGCAACTGGTGAGACGAGTTCGGCGATGGGCCGGGGTTCGTCGTCGATGAAGAGGAAGAGGGTGCTTTTATCCTTCATATTGTTGGTCGTTTAGGATGAAGTGTTTGATATGGCCCGTGGTGGTTTCGCCGGGCCGGATGAGCCATTTTATGGAATAGTATAGCGTCAGGACCGTGATGAGCACTGCGATCCAGACGATGAGATAGTCCCAGCGGCTTTCGGGGCCGGCGCCGTGGGTGATGCCGCGGAGAATGCGGGGCTGTGCTTTTTCACAGGCCGGGCAGGCGTCGGCGAGGGCCGGGAAGAGAAGGGCCAGGGCCAGGATGCGGAGGGGTCGAGGTATGAGCCGGCGCGTGAAAAAGACGTATTTCATTTTTTATTTTTTATCGGCGGCGTTTGCTTTGAGAGACATCATCAATTTATCGATATTGGCGAGTTCTACCTTTTTTGCGTTGTTGCCCCAACTGGACCGTTCGTGATTCATGATAGCGGTGATCTCGGCGGAGCTGAGATTGTTGTTGGTGCCGACGGCGGGCATGGGTCCGTATCCTTCGTTGATGCGGCCATTGTAGCCGTTCAAGATGATGCTTAGTTGTTTTTCGGGGTCATCATCCAGCACGATAGGGCTGCCTTTCAACGGAGGGAAGGCGCCTTTCAGGCCTTCGCCATTGGGCTGGTGACAGGATTGGCAATTGGTGGCGTAGAGCGCGGCGCCATCGAGGGCAGCCGGGCCGCCACCGGACGAAGGGCCGCCACTGTTGTTGCCAGGCGTGGCAGCATCCGGCTTTTTTGCCGGGTAAAGGAATTGGGGAATGGGGCGGCCGCCGGGCAGTTCAACCTGTTTCAGGGATTGCAGATAGGCCACCAGCTGCAGCGCTTCCGGGGTAGCAACGACCTTGCCTTTCTCTCCATCCATAAATTCATCGGGAACAGAGATCGTGATATCCCCTTTCTCTGCCTCGTCTTTTATCGTAAACAGCCAGGGATAGGCCGGCATGATCGATTCTTTGACGACGATGCGGGGGTTAAATAAGTGTATGAGATGCCAGCTTTCCACGGGCTGGCGGGCGCCGACATTAGTGAGATCGGGGCCGGTGCGTTCCGTCCCCATCAGGGTGGCCGTGTTCTGCAATAAGCCGATGCGTTGATTGCGCGCATAGTCGGCAGCGACAGAGGGGCGGGCGCCCCAGGCGCGATCCATGTCGACATTACGAACCTGTTGCGTATGACAGGCTACGCAGCCGTTGGCGATAAAGAGCTGTTTTCCTTTTTCGGCGTCTTCGCTGAGTGCCATCGTGCCGGGAAGAGGAGCATTGTTCCTCTGAATGTCCAGCGCCGGGAAGATCACGACAAAGAGGCTGAGGGTCAGAAAGAAGAGGAAGGCCGCGGTGAAGAGTCTTTTATGGTTGTCGAAAAATTCCATTTGACAGATTGTTTTGCGGGTAGATGTTCGGTGGTTTTAAATATTGAGGGGTTGGGGGGCAGGTATAAGAGCAGTGGGGGCGGAAGTCTCAACGGGAACAGATCGTTTCCAGGTGAGGACTCCGCTTCCTTCCATCATCCGGTAGAGATTGTAACAGAAGACAAGATGGGAGAGCCACATGAGGCTGCCACCGATAGCGCGCCAGAGCCAGTAAGGCGCCATGAGGACGACCCCATCGATAAAGGGTTTACCCTGTCCCCAAAGCAATCCTTTGAGGGTGCTGCCATACATCAGGGGAAATGTGTAGAAGAGTAAACCGATGAGGGCTAACCAAAAGTGTGCGCCTATGGCGGATTGGGGAGCTTCCTTTCCGGTGAGCCGGGGGACAACGGTATATATAGAGGCCCAGAGAAAGAAGCTGATGATGCCGTACATCGTCAGATGTGAATGGGCGACGGTAAAATCAGTGAAATGCCAGATGAGGTTCGTAGACCGGAAGGCTTCGGCCGTCCCCTGCATCGAACCGGTAAAATAAAATATAATGCCGGCGATAAAAAAGGGCAGGGTATAACTGGAGGTTACGCTATGCCAAGAGCCGCGGATCGTCATGATGAAATTTGTCGCCCCGGCAGTAACGGGAATGATCATACCTACGCTGCCAACGATAGCTGTCGTCTGCAGCCACCAGGGGATGGAACTGAATACGAAGTGGTGCGTTCCGATAACAGTATAAAATAGTATCTGTGACCAGAAGGCCAGGATCCCCAGGCTATAGGAATAGATAGGTTTGTTGAGTTGTTGCGGCAAAAAGTAATAGACGATGCCAAGCGTAAAGAACATAAACCACATCCCGACGCCCATATGCATATAGTAACCCTGGACGATGGTCTCACCCAGACCATCCTGCCACCAGGGTATATAGGCGATGAAGGTGATAACGAGCGCGAATATGAGGGCTGAGACGATGTACCAACCCGAGATATAGATCTCTTTTGTCGTTCGCCGCGCGATGGTCTTTAAAAAATTATATAAGGTGAGGATCAGGCCAAGGCCAAAGAGTCCCATAACAGGCCAGATATATTCGCGGTATTCCCCTCCACTGTTGTTGATGCCGCCCATCAGACATAAAGAACCTATCAGGACGGAAGCATTGATGAGCCAAAGACTATACCAGCCTTTTTTGACGCTATACAACCCGGTGTTACTGACGCGGGGAATGATATAATACGCCAGGCCCAGCATACCCAGCGAGGCCCAGCCCCAGAAAACGGCATTGGTATGGACAGGGCGAAGACGGCCAAAGCTGAGCCAGGAGACGTGATCGGCGTCGGGAGCTACGAATTTGATGCCTACATATTCCCCGACGGAGGTGCCAAATAATAACCAGCCAGCGGCACAAATAAGGTAGGAAGCCACGAGCCGGGCCAGCCGGGGATCCACGGGCGGGCGGCGTGCCGCTCTTTTTTTCGCAGGGATGAAGGGCATCAACTCTTCGCTATCGATATTATGGAGCAGCCCGATATTATCCTGTGCAGGCGCATCGCCGGAAAGCGCGTTAGGCCGGGGCCTGTAGTTGAGCGCCTGCTGGCGGCGGGCCAGGGCGGCTTCAGCGTCCAGACTGTTGAGAGAATCGAGGTATTGGTCAAATTGGGTTTCGTCGCGAAGAGTCTGTTTGTTGCGATAGAGGCTCACCATGCGGGATACGCGGACCGTAATAAAGAAGATGATTGCCAGAACGGGAATGAGGATAAGGATAAGAAGAATGATAATACCCGGCTGGGTTAGCATGGTTTTGGGGGCCGGGTCCTGCGCAAAGGAAAAAAGGTTTGTAAATAGGAAAAGAGTGAGCAGAAGGGCGCGGGCGGAACGTTGTGCCGGATTGCGAGGGGCGCTGATAACCGACATCGAAGTGTCGTCGTTGTCGCTATCGGGAAGGCTGTGCCGGTGGGTCCGGAGCAGGGTGTTGATCTTCCCGCTGTCGAGACTGCTGAGGTATTCTGCCAGCCGGGAAGGATCGTAATTCTTTTTACGGGGTCTGGCCAGTATCTTAAGCTGTACTGTCTGACCATAAAGGTATAGCGCAACCAGCAGGAGCAATAAGAGGATGACGAACAAAATGAAGACAAGGCCAGGGATCGAATGAAGAGAAAAAAAGACCGCTCCTGCCAGGCTTTGTTTCCGGAATGAATTGATTGACTTCATATATAAAGTATTTAAGACCTTTTTATCTTTAATTATTGGTTAAAAAGGAATTCACCTTTTTAAGAATAATTTATTTTTTTCCAGTTGGCTGTTGAATTCGCCCAGCCGGGCCGACTGCAGCATATTGAAGATATCGTCGCGTATCTTCCTGAATTCATCATGCAGCGGGCAGGGCCTGGTTTCCGAGCATTGTTTAAGTCCCAACGCACAACCGGAGAAGATGCTGTCGCCGTCGACGATGCGAACCACATCAGCCAGGGATGCATTCAGGGAAGGTTCATCCAGGTAGAATCCACCCGAGGGACCTTTTTGGGACTGTACCATTCCTTTGCGGCTGAGATCCTGCAGTATCTTGGCAATGAAATGTTCCGGCGAGTCAATGCCTTTGGCAATGTCCTTGATCCCAACCTTCGACCCATCTTTTGACTTTTGCGCAATGAACAGTAAGGCGCGGATAGCATATTCACAAGCCTTTGAAAACATTTCGTTTACTTTAAAAGCAAAGTTATGCGTCTTGGGGCAAATAAAAGAGTTTTTAGTCTTTTTTTATCCTCTCTTTAAAGAATCAGATGTTAGCGACGGCCAGGTAATGCGGATATTGGTTTTTATTGCATCAAAATTAGGATACCTGGTGTTGTCCATCAATGTCAGGATAGCGGTGTCTTTTGTCATTTTTCAAGTTTTTAAAAAGAAACTGAATGAGAGGAGCTACGCCAATGACCAGGAGGGTGATGATAATGAGAATGATCATGACCTTGAAGACGTGCCGGTCGGTGATGAGCTGGCTTTGAACAGACAGTGCCCGGGAGATATTGGCTGAGGCGAGCGCGTCGGCCTGACCGGCAGTGAAGCCGCGTGAGCGGAAGAGTTGTGTGTATTGGTTCATGCTGTCCGTGAAAGAAAAATCCAGCTGGGTGATATGGCGCAAAAAGCTTTCTTTGTTGAGCTGGTTGAAAAACAACTGCAGCAGGTAAAATCCGGCAATGCTGACCAGAGTGGACGTAAAACGGGTGGCTGCGGCCAGGGCGATGCCGGTGAAACCTGTATAGGGAGGCAAGCCGGATATAGCGTAGAGCATAATGGGCACGAAAAGAAGGCCCGAAGCCGCTCCCTGTAAAAATACGGGCAGCCATAGGTCGCCGAAGGACAGGTCCGGAGTAAAACTATAATACATCCAACCGTGGTATACAAGCAACAGGGAGAAGCCAAGGAGAAAGAAGAACCGGAAACTTACCATTTTCTTCATCTGCAACCGCAGGGCGATAATCATAAAGAAAACAATCCCTGCGAGGTTAACGCTGCCGAGCAGCATCACATGAAAGGTATCCCAGCGGACGATGCCGAAACAATAGGCATAGATGAGATTGATACTATCTTTTATGGTAAAATAGACGAACATCAGGATAAGACCGATGATAAAATTTCCATTTTTAAAGACATGAGGATGCCAGTAGGGTCTTTTCAACCGCGTCTGGCGGCTGAAGAGCAGGAGCAGGGCTCCTGTGGCGATCAGCGCTGTAGCAACGATGCGATCGTCGGAGAACCAATAGTATTTTGGGCCGTAAATAACAGTACAGGCAAGTGAAATACCGCCGGTGAGCCATAACAGGGCACTTGTCCAATCTATCTGGTACAAGGGATATTTTCTCCCACCTGAAACACGGTTGAGGAGGATAAGGGCAATGGCAAGGGTTGCGGACTGAAAGAAAAAAAGATACCGGTAAATATTATGCCAATCCATATGGTCGGTAACCCAGGCGGAGAAAAGCCCGATAATGGTGGTATTGCCGAGGACGGCACCGTAAAAGATGGTCGAGGCAACAAGCAATGTCGCAGGAGGTGGTATCAGGGCGATGAAAAGGGTCAGTACGCAACCCGCCGTGGCAACGACCTGGAAGCCGGTGAGGACACGGAGCACCATGAAGGTGAAAAGATCTTTTGTATAGTAGTTGGCGATGCTGAGCGCCATCCCGGTAAGGATAACAATGATAAGATAGCTGCGGCGCTGGAAATATTGCAGAAACCGGAATTGGATGACAAGCATGCCGATGATGCCGGCATAGGTGAGTTGTATCGACAAGCTGATATCTTCCGGTTGAGCTCCGAAATAGCTGATGACGTATTGCTGGTTGAGGGCAAAGAGGCCGAATGTTACCAGGGCACACAGCAGGATGAGAAAAAGAAAAATACCGATAGCCACCTTGTTGTTACCCAGCCAGGGTTTGAAGAAATGGGGCTGATCCATAACCTTATTTTTTAATGGTGACGAGAGCATTCATGCCTATCCGTACGTCGTTGAGGCTGGTATCATTGAACACGAGCTTGACGGGTACGCGTTGGACGATCTTGACGAAATTGCCCGTGGCATTGTCGGGGGGCAGCAGGGAGAATTTCGAACCGGTGCCGGGGGACAGGGATTCTACATGGCCTTTGAATATTTTACCGGGGATGGCGTCCAATTCGATATCTACTTCTTTTCCGGGGCGTAGCGCGTATATCTGGGTCTCTTTGAAGTTGGCGGTGACCCATTTGTTTTTTTCGCTGACGATGGATACGAGAGGCTGGCCCGCCTGGATCTGTTGTCCCTCTTGTATGGTCTTTCTTCCCAGGCGGCCGCTGTAAGGGGCGGTGATCACGGTGTAGGAGAGATTGATACGGGCGAACTCCAGCTGGGTGTGTTTGCGTTTGAGATCGGCAGCAAGGAGGGCCCGGCGGCTTTTCAATTCGTCGATCTTTGTATAACTGGTCTTCAGCGTATTACCGGCGGCGTTGTATTCGCTGACGGCCACGTCATACCGGGCCTTGACCTGTTCGTATTCCTGACCGGTGGCGGCCTCTTCTTTTACCAGGTTCTCATACCGACGGATGTCCTGTTGTTGCTGCCAAAGCCGGGCTTTGGCGGACGCGATCTGGTCCTTGTTGACCGTGGTACCCGTCTTTGCGGAGGAGATGCCGGCTGCAAGAACGGTCAGCTGGGCCCTGGAATCTTCGACGGCGGCCTGTGCCTCTTCCACCTTGTTGCGGTATTCCCTGTCGTCGAGGATAACGAGCGTATCTCCCTGATGAACCCATTGGTTCTCTTCGAACAGGATATGCTGAATATATCCGGCGGCGCGGGCCGACACGGGGTTGATATAGGCTTCGACCTGGGCATCGTTGGTCTCTTCGACTTTGCTGCCATGGACGAAGGTCCGGGTCAAATAAAACCCGGCGATGATGAAGACGATGAGGGCGATGACGGTAATGGCCGTATTAATGATATTCGATCTGCGTCCTTTGATTGTCGGTGATGGTTGTGTCTGTGTCATATACTTTATTTTAGAGATTGCCACTCGCATAGAGCAAGCGATAATAATAAGCCAGGGCATCCGTTTGCGAACGGATGAGGTTGAAGCGGGATTCCAGATAGAGATTATCGGCGTCGAGCAGATCGGTCAGAAGGGCCAGTTGGTTAAAGTATTTTGAAGTGACGATCTTATAGTTCACTCGTGTCTGCTCGATGGTTGACAGCGCCACTCTGATGCGATCCAGGGATTCCGCATATTTGGTAATGAGGGCATTGGTCTCCTGGTTGACATTGTCTTCGATGGCCGACTTTTGCAGTTGAAGACTGGTCTCGCGGATATGGGCAGCGGCTTCTTTGTGTTTGTTCTGATAGAGGGAAGAGATGTTATAGGTCATCCGGATGCCGACGAAACCCAGCAGGTAGAACTGATCGACGGGCGGGAATCCCAGATAGTTGGGATAGTTAAGCCCATAGGCCGAATAGAACTGTATAAGAGGGGAATAGTTCGACCTGATGCTGCGGATGCGGTTGTCCTGTAGTTTGATCAATTCCTGTGACCGGAGTATGGAATAGGCATGTGTCGAGGCGCTGTTAACCAATGTGGTCAGAGTGGAATCATCGGGTGTGTTTGCGCCTGCGCTGTCTGTTAGCCGGAGACGGGTGTTCATGGGTACATCGAGAAGGACGTCGAGACGTTGGGCAGCGATGGTGATGTCGTTTTCCGTTTGTTCCCGGCTAAGTTTTTGATTCTCGAGGATAACTTCGGCGCGGAGAACATCGCTTCGGGTGACTTTTTGATTTTCATATAAGGTGCGAATATTTTTCAGGCGGGTCTCTGCGCGACGTATCTGGTCGATGATGAGCGAATCCTGTTCGTTAAGCCGCAGGATATCGAGGTAAGCTGAGACTACCTGTAGCGAGCTGATGCCAGTTTGGTCAAGGGTATTGAGAGAAGCGATGTTCCTGCGGATAGATTGTTCTTCCAAGGCATTGCGGAGACGGCCGCCGGCGAAGAGGGTCAAAGAGGCGTCGAGCCCGACATTGGCACTATTCTGTTCGGGTCTTCGGGGAACAGTATGTCCGCCAGTGAGGCCGTCCTGGAAGAGGGTAACCTTGCTGAAGCGCTGATAGCTGCCGCCGAGGCCTAGTGTGGGCAGCTGAGCGTTGCGGGCATCTTTATAGTCTTCTTCGACGGCGTCCTGTTCGATACGGGCTACGCCGACGAATTTATTTTTTTGTTTGACTAAATTCAGGGCGTCCTGTAAAGAAAGATACATGGGCGCTGCGGATGTCGTTTGTGCCTTTGTGGTGAAACAAACAGGTAAAAGAATCAGTAATACGGCTAGTCTATATATCTTTTCCATAACTATATTTTACTAATTTTCTGAGGGCAGCGTCAGGATGGCTGGCAGAGGGTAAAGGAGATAGAAAAGGAAATTGCTGATGCGTTGGAGCAATTCCTCTTCGGGGAATTCTTCGATCGACAGGATCTCGCTGGCCAGGGGCGAACGGCCGACGACCTGGTGCAGGAGATGGAAGAGCGCCATCAGGAAGAGGTCGATGTCGAGGGGCCGAAATTCTTTACGAAGGATGCCTTCTTGTAGTACGCCTTTAAAGACGGCGGTATTGGCGGAGACGTTGTCGAGGATGTTCATTTTAAAAAAGCTATCCCGGAAGGAGAATATCTCGGCGTTAAGAAGGCGGTGGAAGAAAAAGTTCTCCTTTATATTTTTTACATATGCCGTGATATAACTGCTCAGCTTGGAAAAACTGCTGCTGGAAGGGTCGACGATGTTGTGGTTTAGGGCATCGCTGAGCTGGGTGAGGCGGAGTGTAAAGATGGTTTTATAGAGTTGCTCTTTGGATTTGAAGTGATAATAAATGACCGCCGGATTGATATCGGCGCGGTCGGCAATGTCCCGGACGGAGGTTCCTTCATAGCCTTTCTCGGCGAACTGAGCTTCGGCTCTCTCCATGATATTTGTCTGGATGTCTGTGATGCTATTTCTCATTGCTATCTTTTTACAATGCAAAGTTCCGCCGTTAAACAGGGCAGGAGAAGGGCAGAAATGCGGAAGCATTGGTCAAAAGTTCGCCTGTGCGGCGGGCAATAGGATTAAGCGATCTCCTAGTCGAGGGAATTCCGGTAGTGGAGGGGGGAAAGGCCTGCGTTGACCTTGAAGAACTTCCCGAAAACGGATTGGTCGGGGAAGTTGAGTGCGTCGGCTACCTGGGAGATGGACAATTCCTTTTTCTGCAGCAGCACTTTTGCTTCGAGCACTACGGTCTGGTCTATCCATTCGCCTGCGGTGCGACCGGTGTGCGCCTTGATCAATTCCGACAGGTGTTTTGGAGTGACGTGGAGTTGACCGGCATAGAAGCGCACGGATCGTTCGTGGTATATTTCGCGGGTCAGGAGTGTCTTGAACTCGGTGAGAAGCGGTGAGAAGCCCGTTAGTTTCTGGCAAGGCTGAGTTTGTCGCTGAGCTTGCTGTTCACCGGATAGCGCGGCTATCTCGCTGAGGATAATATGTATATAATTACGTAAAATAACATTTTCATGGGGGTGTGGTGTGAACTGGGCTGGGTCCGAACCGGCCAGCATTTCTTTTAGCAGGGCGTACAGTGTTTCGAATTTTTTGGTCGCGGCGGCTGTCAGCGGAAGGATGTGTGCGTCGCTGTCCTCAAAAAAAGTATATTTCTGCAGGGAGAATATATTGGCGCTGTCCTCCAGGAAAAAACTTTCCTGGAAAAAAAGAAGGTCGACCCTTGGATTGGCGTCTTCGCGTTCGATGGAGCGAATGATAGAGGGGCCGATAGTCACCAGGGAGGGACCGGTGACGACTTGCTGGTTCAGGCCGGTCGTTACGAGCAGGCTGCCGTTTTTTATAAAGGCAATAGCGTAGGTGTCGGTTCGGAACGGTTCGTCCATAGATGGGGCGTACCTGTCTTCGTCGATGAAAAGGAAGTCTTTTTTTTCACCGGCCTGCTCGAATATTTTCTGCAGCCGGGAAATAGTATATGTCGCTATCTTTTCTATCTTTTGCATGTTTCTTATGCAAAACTAGTGAAAGGGTGTCAAGCGGGCAATGTAGAGTTTATGTTTGGTTTTGTTTAATTTACTGCGATGAGGGTTATGGGTTGTTTCGTGATGCAGAAAAGTAGGCCGGTGGATAAGATACCAAAGAATAAAAGTTTGACCAGCCTGGCTTTGCTGAAGGGAATGATAGTTTGTTCAGAGGATGACATAGTTGCGGATTTAGGGACCGAAAAATATAAAATATTCCTGATAATGTCAAGTCTAACGGTTGGGGGCAGCACCGAGCCAGAGGATAGCGTCTTCGAGTAACCGGTCCTGTATGGAAGAGGCGAAATTTTGGTCGCCGTGGCCCATGTTGAGGTAAAGCATTTTGTAGCGGGTGTTGGTCCAGACGACGGGGATGTCGCCGGTGCGGATGATATCTTTTTTGCCGAGGGGATAGTTGGAAGTATCAAGGGTGAGCAGCACCCGAACGTCTTTATTTTCACGTGGATCAGGTCGCCAGCCATACCATTCGTTGATAGGTGCGGTGTAGTGTTTGGGCAGGCGATGCGTTGCGGGATGGGTATTGTCGTTGACGATGAGTTTTGCGGCCAGCGGGGGCCAGTTGTTGTTATAGAAGACGGCGCCGCCGAAGAAGTTGACGAACCAGGGCCAATGGGTGTCTTTGTCGTTGTAGCCGGCGACGTGGAAGCCCAGCCAGGCGCCGCCATTATCGATATAGGTCTGGAATGCGTTGCGTTGGTCTTCTGTGTGGGGAAAGTCATTGAGCCAGAGGACCACCTGGTAGTTTTTTAGATCGGCGTTGCAATTTTCCCAGTTGGTAGTGGTGTCGAAGGTGAAGCCCTTGCGGGCGGCGAGTGCGGAGTAGAAGTTGATGGCGTCGCGGGCGAAGTCGACGTGGTCGCGTTCCACGGTGGTGGAGAAGAAGGCAAGGGCGTGGAAGGGGGATGCGGCGGGGCCGGGCTTTGCGGGGGGCGTTGCGGCGCGGGGCGTTGGGGCGCCGGGGGTGGCGCCTGTCGTGGCGGCGGGCTTGGGGGTGGCGGCGGCCCAGAAGATAGCGTTGGAGAATATCTTTTTATAGACGGGGTCGTCGAAGAGGATGGGGGAATGTCCCATGAAGATATAGATGTTGCGGGCGCGCATTTTTTCGTTGGTCCAGATGACGGGATGGTCACCCATTTTGACGGTGGTATCGGGTTGATAAGAGGACTCGTCGACAGACGCGATGACATGGACATTGGGGCGGGGCGACTTGTCATAGGTGTACCATTCTTCTTTCAACACGGTAAAAGAATCGGGAACATCCTTCATAACAGGATGGCGATGGTCTTCTATGTGGACGGTGGCTCGGGCAAAACGACCGATATAGTCTTTCCAGCGGATGCCGCCCATGAAGCCGGAAAACCAGGGCCACATGGGGAAGCCGTCGAATTCACCTAAGAGAGTGGCATGGTGGAAGCCGATCCACCCTCCCCTACCCTGTTCGATATAGTTTCTGAATGCGGATTGTGTTTCGGGTTTCCAGCCATAGGGTACATAGTCCAGTTGGATGATGAGCTGATAATTGGCGAGGAGGGTTTCAGTCATGGTGTCGGCATGAGTGCTGTAGTCTATCGTGAAGTTGCTGTCTGCGGCTAGTTGGTTTAGCCAGATCTTTGCGCGTTGGGAATATTCGAGATGGTGGCCGCCGTTTTCATATAGGGCGAGGACGTGGAAACGCGGGGGCGCGGTGGGGGCGGGGGCGCGATCTAACTGTGTGTAAAGCGACGTCATCAAATGTAAAGATCCCTGGTGGAGGCCGGCAAAAAGCAGGCTGTCTTCGGAAGACCAGGGATGGCCGTGGCGGAAGTCCCACCAGCGATATTCGATCTTCGAATAGTCATTGGTGATGCCGGGCTGTATGGGTTTTTCATAATAATTAAAAATGCGGAAGGCGTATTGACCGTTGTCAATGCGGGCCGACCAGTCGAAACGGAGCCAATAGTAATGACCGGTCTTACTGGTGGTGACTTTAAACAGACCGGTACCGGTGAGGGAGTCCGCGGACGTGTTGTTTATGGTGAAGTGCCGGGATACCAGGTTCTGACGGAGCCGGCGGGTCAGCTCTGCCCGGGACATACTGGCCGTTAAAGTATATGTTTTTTCGTAATTGACGACGTCATTCTTCATGGATATCGGGGGAAGGGGATCGATGGCGGCCCATAGTATGGCGTCACGAAGGAGCGTAGCATAGTTGCTATCGGCCAGTAGCATGGGATCGTGACCGACACCGATATAGATCATCCGGCGATAGCGTTGGTTGGTCCAGATGATGGGATGGTCACCCATGGGTTTGTTCTGGTGATAAGAGGATTCATCGGCAGTCGCCAGTACATGCACCTGGCCGCGCGGACTCTTATTGAATTCATACCATTCGTCGGGTATCTGAAGTTTTGCGGGGAGGTGACGGGTTACAGGATGCTTCCTGTCCTCCACGACGAGTGTCGCCTCCTGAAATTTGGGGTGCGGAGAATAGATGACACCGCCCATAAAGTCTTCGAACCACTGCCAGTAAGGGCTGCCCGCACCGTGGAATTGTTTGCCTGTGAGACCGGCTGCGTGAATGCCTACCCATCCTTTACCGTCTTCGACGAATTGTTGCAAGGCTTTTTGCTGGGACCCGGACATATCGAAGGGGGCCAGGTGTAACATGACGAAGACCTGGTATCGGGAGAGGTTTGCAGGATTGATGAGGCTGGTGTCATCCGTAAAATCCAGATCGAAATGATTGGCGACAGCCATTTTTTCAAAGAAGGGCTGGGCGGCGGCGATCATTTTCAGGTGGTCTTTGGCGCGGGAGGCGACGACCAGGACGCGGAAAGGCTGGGCCGGGGGGAGGGCGGGCGTGCCGGCTGCCACTGCCAGCAAATACCAGGAAGCATGCGGCAGCCACTGTTCGACCCAACGCCAGTCATTGTCTTTGCCTGTAGCAGCATATGAAAGATTGAAGTCGATGTCATGTTCGTCGTTGAGACCTGAGGTGATCCCGTTGACGATGCCGCCGGGAGCATTGGTGTATTCAAAGGTGCCAAAAAAACCGTAGGCGGGGTTATTCAGACCTGTTCCTTGCAGCATACTGGCGTCAAAAGGATTACACCCAAGTATCCAATTCAGCTGATCGAGAGCGAAACTTTGCAGGGAGTCGGCAAAGGGGCTGTCATTTACAAAGAGTGGTGCTGCCAGACGGGCGGCTGCCGCCATCGAACCCAGGCGGGCATCTTCTCCCTGCCACCAGGGCGATGCTTCGCTGCCATGCGGAAAGAAAAAGGTGCTCTGTCTTTGCCCCAGTGTGTCCTGCACCAGCTGACGGCTATAACCGAAGGGGTTACTGACTTCGTGGGTGATCTTTAGTTCATATTGCAAGCTGCGGCGGACCGCAGCTTTGATGTCTGCTTTTGTCGCCGGTGACGCGTAAGGATAATAATAGAGAAGACTTACCAGAGGGAGACCTGCATCGGATGGGTGGAAGAAGGGCCGGTCCTTGTCGTCTGCGCGCCAATAACCGTCATAAGACTTCCAGGCGGCGAAACGATGGAGAATGTTATTGGCGCGGCGAGTAGCAGCTTCTTCATATATGGGGTTGCGGGTGGCTTTCAGCAGTTCGGTCGAAGCGGTGAGGGCGCAATAGTCGTCGAGGATATTTTCTTTTCCGTCATTGGTCATGGCGGGATTTTCTTTTTCCAGGAAAGCGAAGGCTTCTTCAGCGGTCTCCAGGTATTCGGCGCTGCTGTAGTCGCCCGAGATGCCGGCGGTGTATGCCATGGCGAGCGCTGCAATGGACATCCCCCCACCCGACCGGTAGCTGGATTGATAGCTACGCCAGTCGTTGGTGGTGCGGTCTCCGCCGAAGCTGGCGTCTTTGGATTGCTTGATGCGATAGCTCTGTTGTTCGGGACCGATGGCGCGGTCTTTCGGGAGTTTGCCGGCCCCGGGGGCAGATACCGTTCTATAAAAAGAGCCGCCTTTGGCATGAACGCGACAGAGATAGTCGGCGCCATACATAGCTTCGTCGGTGATACGCCGTATGAACTGGCGGAAGTCGGTGCCGGGTCGGGCTGACAGGAGTTCGTTGGTTTTGAGGAGGCTGTATTCGACGAGGGGGATCTGTTGGGGATTGAAGAAAGAAGAAAAAGAGAGATGGGAAAGGTGTTTGCCGTAGTCGCCGGTGGCGTCGTACCAGCCGCCGTGAAGGTCGAGGGTGTCTTTTGGGGCGGGAGTTGGGGCGGCGGTTGGGTTTGTGGAGGTTGGGTTTGTGGAGGTTGGGTTTGCGGCGGGGGCGGCGGCGGGCAGGACCAGGTGGTGGTCCGCTTTGTCAATGAGGCCGGCGGAGCGTTGCCCTTTTAAATAATAAATGATATCGGAGAGTGTGGCTTTTTCGAGGATATTCCTGCCGATGCTGAAGGGATGCGAGCGGTTTGCGCCGACTTGCAGTCTATATACGCCCGTGGTGGCATATGCGCTGAAGTCGATGGTCCAAAAAACCCAATGTTTCCATTTGTCGACGGGGCCGCTATAAACGGGTTTTCCGGAATAGACGATTTTCCCGGTGCTGTCATTAATAAGCTGGAACGCAGGGAGGTTGAGTTTGGTTTCGGATGCTATGACGGCCCGTTTGGGTAAGGAGGCCTCGTAACCGACCTGGTTGGTGAGGACACGGATGGGAGAAGGCCAGCCCGGTTGCGTGGAGGGCGATTGGGCATGGGTGAGGCTGGGTAAGACAGCAAAGAAGAGAAGAAACACACGGAAATGATGCATATTCTTTTTTATTAAGCTATATTTAAGATAAGTGTATTTTAAGAAATACTTGTAACTATGACCAAAAAACGAAAATACCTGATCGTCAGCCATGGGGGCCTGGCCCGGGGCATCAAATCCTCTTTGGAGCTGATCGCGGGGGACATGGAGAGAGTGTATGTGCTGGAAGCCTATGTGGAAGGAAACAACCCCATCGAGGAGGAGCTAGTCCAACTGTTTGCAGAGGAGGGAGTGGAATGGGTGGTTTTTTCAGACCTTTTAGGAGGCAGTGTCACCAACCTGGTGTTGCGGGCGGGTAAGGGTAAACCGGTGTTTGTCGTGGCCGGGTTCAATCTGCCGCTGGTGCTCGAGGTCATGCTAGCCCATGTCGAACTACCGTTGGAGGAGGTTTTAACTGAGGCGGTCAGCCGGGCGAGAGAACAACTGGTCTATGTCAATCCTTTACTTACCCAATCCGATAATGATGCTTAAGCTGATCCGGATAGATGACCGACTGTTGCATGGACAGGTAGCTTTTACCTGGACACCTGCACTGAATATAAATTGTATTGTCGTAGCCAACGATCGGGCTGCGAGCGATGAATTCCTGAAAATGACGCTTGGTCTGGCCAAGCCGGCGGGAGCGAAACTGTTCATTAAGACCATTGCCGAAACCATCCCTTTTCTTACGGATGCTAAGAATACAAGCTTGTCGATACTGGTGCTGATCGATTCGGTGAAAGATGCGCACACGATGGCGGGTGGGATGCCGGAGATCCGATCGATCAATTTCGGTGGCATCCGGGTGAAAAAGGACGCCATGGCGGTGTCGAAGGCAATAGCCCTGACGGATAATGATATTCTGCTGGTACGGGAGCTGTTGGCAAAGGGGATTGAACTGGAGGTGAGGCAGGTGCCAACGGATAAAAAGGTGACGCTTGCGGATCTGTTGTAGAGGGGCGGGCGTGTGGGCGGGGCGAGCCAGGACATGATTATTTATGCTCGCTTATTTATTAATAACAGGGATCATCTTTTTTGGTCACTCAGAGGATCTGCTCGGCACGACATTGCTCGGCCGGCCGCTGGTATTGGGTCCGTTGGTTGGCTGGGCGCTGGGGGATCTGCACCAGGGTATCATTATTGGCGCTTCGCTGGAGCTGATCTTCATGGGCAATATCAAGGTGGGGGCGGCGATACCGCCGGATGTGGTGACGGGAGGAGCGTTAGGAACGGCATTTGCCATCCTGTCGGGAAAAGGGGCGGCGATCGCGCTGGCGCTGGCTATCCCCATTTCTATCCTTGCGGAAATGTTGCTGAGTGCGTTATTCGTATTCCGGAGCGGTTTTAATAAATTGTTTCAGCGTTATGCTGTGGAAGGAGACTACCGGAAGGTTTCGGGTTTACATCTTATATCAGGGTTTTTGAAACCGGCGCTGATGGCGTTGGTAGGATTTCTTTCGTTGCGGCTGGGCGCTGGAGCGATGAAGTCTTTTCTTGATCTGATACCGGCCTGGGTGAATACCGGGTTGCAGGTAGCAGGGAATTTACTGCCGGCACTGGGTTTTGCCTTGCTGATGAATTTGCTATTGCGAAAGGCTGTGGCGCCTTATTTCTTTCTGGGATTTTTGCTGGCGGCATTTTTGAAATTGCCGGTGATTGCCATCGGGGGATTGGGAGTGATCATCGCGCTGCTGGTGACACAGCGGGATGAGGGCGCGGCGGGGGAAGAGGGTGCGGGGAGCGCCGAAGGTGCTATAGTGGAGGCCGGGACGCCGCGGGAAGCGGTGAGCGCTATAACAAAGGGCGATCTTCGGTGGGTATTCATGAGATCGATGTTGCTGGAAGCAAATTTCAATTTCGAGACCTGGCAGAATACGGGTTTTGCTTTTGCCATGTTGCCGGTGCTGAAGAAATTATACCGAACAAAAGCTGCGATGGCGGAGGCTTTGGAGCGGCATCTTCAGTTGTTCAACACCAGTACGTATGGGTGTACCCTGATATTGGGATTGACAACGGCGATGGAGGAACAGAATAGCCGGGATGCGGATTTTAATGCCGACTCGATCAATTCGGTGAAGCTGGGACTGATGGGCCCGCTGGCAGGAGTATTCGACTCTTTATTTTGGGGAACGCTGAAAGTCATTGCTGCAGGTGTCGGTACGTCGCTGGCCTTAAAAGGAAATTTGTCGGGAGTAGTCTTATTCATTCTGTTGTTTAATGTGCCGCATTTACTATTGCGATATCAGTTGACCTTTATCGGTTATACGGCGGGGACAAAATTCTTACAGCGGTTATCCCAGTCAAATGTCATGGACCGTCTGACACAGGGTGCGGCTATTCTGGGGCTGATGGTGGTGGGAGCGATGCCAGCAACGTTGATGAACGTCCATACGCCAATACTATTTGGAGAGGGGGCGGGGTTACAGGGAATACTGGATCAGATAGTGCCGGCGGTGATACCGTTGGCGCTGACATTCCTCGTTTATTATTTTGTGAAGAAAGGAATAAAAACGACTTATCTGTTATTGGGTTTGCTGGGGTTGGGATTCGTGGGAAGTTTGTTGCACTGGCTGGCATGAGGCGGTGGCCGGGAAAGGAGGCATGTGATGGCTGTCAAAAACTATTAATTATGCAAGGCATTGGAGTTTCGCCGGGGATCTCGATAGGCAAGGCCCACGTGTTACGCCAACAGAAATCTGTGGCGAGCGGGGTTGTATTGGCGGATGAGGCAGCAGTGCAACGGGAGATAGAGAATTTCCGGGAGGCGGTGCGGGTGTCGATAGCCGATGTCCAACGATTGGTTGACGAGGCAGTTGAAGAGGAAAAAGATATTTTGGAGGTGCAACTGGAGTTGTTGCAGGACCCCCAACTGGAAAGTGACGTATTGGAACGGATCAATGGGGATAAGATGACAGCAAGAGATGCGATGCTGGTGGTGACGGAACGGGCGGTACAGGTGTTTGCACAGATGGACGATGAATATTTATCTGCACGGGGCGCGGATGTGCAGGACGCCGGAAACAGGATCGTTAAAAATCTTTCCCGTAGCACAGAAGAGCCGGCTGAGTTAGGGGATGAGCTGATCCTTATTGCAGAAGACCTTTCTCCTTCCGATACGATCGGGATGGATCGAAGTAAGATATTTGGGTTTGCGACGCAGATAGGGGGAAGGACCTCGCATGTAGCTATCGTAGCGCGATTGCGCGGGTTACCGGCGGTGGTCGGTTGCGGGGATGCGTTGAGTGTTATTGTCGACGACGACCTGGTGATCCTGGATGGCGACGAAGGGTTGGTATTGGTGAATCCAACCGCGGCGGAGGTGGAGGATTATCGGAAAAAACGGGAAATATTCATAGGAGAAAGCCGGCGACTGGAGTCTTTGAGGGACCGGCTGGCTATAACGACCGATGGGGTGAAGATCGAATTGCTGGCGAATATTGCTTCAGCGGACGACCTGGATCAGGCATTGAATTTTGGGGCGGAAGGGGTTGGGTTGTTTCGTACCGAGTTACTGTTTATGGCGCGGAACAGTTTTCCGACAGAAGAAGAACAATTTGATTTTTATAAAACAATTTTACTTCGTGCGAAGGATAAGCCGGTGACGATACGGACGCTGGATATCGGAGGCGACAAGCACCTGCCCTATTTCGGATTGCCGGAAGAAGAGAATCCATTTTTAGGTTATCGGGCCATACGGATATCTCTGGACCGGCCTGACATCTTTCGAACGCAGTTACGCGCCATTTTGCGAGCCAGTGTCTTTGGGAAATGCCGGATACTGTTGCCGATGATCGGCAGTGTGAAAGAGGTGCAACAGGCGAAGCTGATCATAGAAGAGACAAAGAAGGAGCTGGCTGCTAAAGATCTGGCTTTTGATGGCGCTATTGCTGTGGGCATCATGATCGAACTGCCCTCAGCGGCGATAACAGCCGATCTGCTGGCAAAGGAAGTGGATTTCTTCAGCATTGGCACCAATGATCTTTGCCAGTATGTACTTGCGGTGGACCGGATGAATGAAAAGATAAAGGAGCTGTATGACCCCTATCATCCGGCGGTGTTGCGATTGATACAATATGTGATCGAGCAGGGACATTTACATGGTTTACCGGTGGGCATGTGTGGGGAACTGGCAGGTGATCCTCAGGCTACTTCCTTGTTACTGGGCATGGGGTTGAAGGAGTTTTCGATGGCTGCGCCGTCGATACCGGTGATAAAGGATATTTTGATGCGGAGCAGTGTGGAGAAGGCGAGAAAAAATTTTCGACTATGATCACACGAGACTATACTATTTTGGCGCAGGAAGGGATGCATGCCCGTCCGGCGACGGCGCTGGTGAAGCTGGCGCGGCAATTCAGTTCAGTTGTACTGTTAAAGAAGGGGACGAAGGAGGCCAGGCTGAATAGCCTGTTGAATATACTTTCCATGGGGGTGAAGGGGGGTGAGATCGTCACACTGGTGTTGGAGGGGCAGGATGAGGGAGCAGCTGCGGAGGCTTTTGATGAATTTTTTAAAGAAGGATTAAAAGACTGGTAAAACTATGAAGATAACGATCACAAAGAATGAGCAGGAATTTGACCAGGTGGCGGCCTGGCGTATTATTGGGCAATTGCTGGAAAAGCCGGATGCGGTGATCGGGTTGTCGACCGGGCAGACGACGATAGGGATGCATCGCGTGGTATCGGATATATATGCCAGGTATCCGTTCGACGTATCGCGGGTAACCTTCTTTAATGTGGATGAACTGACGAATCTGCCGCGGGAGTATGCCGGGAGTTGTTATACGATGATCTATACGCAACTGGTGGGTCCGCTGGGTGTACCTGCCGAAAATTTCATTATGCCGCCGACGCTGTCGGATGATTTTGTGGCGGAGGCCGCCTTGTTCGAGCGGCGCCTGGCGGAACGCGGAGGGGCTGATCTGCAGATGCTGGGCATTGGTCTTAACGGGCATATCGGTATCAACCAGCCGGGGACGCCTTTTGAAAGTGACACCTGGGTGTCGCCGATGGATCCGGACTTCGAGGCAAGGGTGCGGCGGGAGACACAGGTGCCGGATGATCTGGTGTTGGGCGGATTGACGCGGGGCATCAAAAATATTATGCAGACGCGAAAGATCGTGCTGGTGGCTAAGGGGGCACATAAAGCGGAGATCATCGAGAAGGCGATACTTGGACCGGTGACCACGGATATTCCGGCTTCGGTAGTTCAGTTACATCCCAATTGTGAGATATTGCTGGATGCTGCGGCGGGGGAAAGGATCAGGGCGGCGCTGATCAGATAAAAAAACAGAAGGTAAGGAGTGCGGAGAGCATGCCGACCAGGAAGGCCATCAGCATTGCGCTGATAGACAGGTTTTCTTCACTGGTGAGGGCCGCGATCAACTTTTTCATGTAGTGTGCGTTTACCATAAATAGGCAAGGCACATGCCACGCGTAAGTATTTGATTTTCAATTATTTTTTGGCAGGACTTTTTCCCGAATAGGGACTGAATGTTCTTTTTGGGAGGGGAGGCGCGGAGCGGGCATGGGGCATATAATTTTACATTCCGTTAGCTTTGCCCAAATATTCGTTCTATGGGTAAGAAAATTTTAATTTCTATGAGTATCCTATGCAGTCTGTTCCTGGGGAATGTCAAGGCGCAGGACGCGGTGCGAAAAGATACGATGACGTATTACCGGAAGCAGATCGATACATTGGACAAACAGATCATTGATCTGCTGGGACAGCGGATGAAGGCGGCGCGGGCGATCGGCATTTATAAGATGGATCATCAGATGGGGGTGGTGCAATCGGCGCGTTTTGAGGAGGTGCTGCGAAATGCGATCCGGCGGGGGAAGGAGCAGCAGTTGTCGGAGGAGTTTATAAGGGCATTGTATAATGATGTGCATACCGAGAGCGTGCGTCAGCAGGAGACGTTGCAGACGGAGCGGAAAAAGAATTAGCGTGGGGCGCAGCGCGGGAAGTGCGGGGCGCGGAGATGCGTTATTGGGCCGACATAGCGGTTAGGGTTTGGAGGAACCAGGCGGCGTGAGGAAGCCATTGTTCGGTCCAGCGCCATTCGTCGCCGTTGGCACTGGTGCGGAAGTCGATGCCTCTGCCGTCGCCGTGCCCTACTTTGCCGGTGATGCCGTTGGAGACGCCTCCGGTCTGCGAGCCGTGGCCATAATTGGAGCTCATGTAGGGCACGTTATTTTTCCCGAAGCCGTATAGAAAACACATGTCATAGGGGTTGCTGCCGAGTATCCAGGAGAACTGGCGGGCGGCGAAGACGGCGAGGGAGTCGGATCTGCCTGCTGAGACAAGGAGAGGGCGGCCTATAAGAGCGGCGGTAGCGAGAGAGGCAAGGCGGGCATTTTCGCCCTGCCACCACCAGCCTGTTTCGTTGTCATGGGGGATAAAGAATCCATCTTCGATCGAGTCCTTATAGCGAAAAGACTGGCGGGCGTAGCCGAAGGGGTTGGGTCCGTTGGTGCTGATGCGGAGATCGTGGCTGAGTGCCGCATCGATCGTAGTGAGGGTTGCACTGCGGCGGTGGGGTTCGGTCTCTTTATCGAGATAACGGATGAGTGCAATGACAGGCAGGCCAGCGTCGGAGGCATGCCAGAAGGGACGGCGGTTATCATCTGCGCGGAAATAGCCGGCGGGTGTAAGGCGGGCGATGAGGTTTGCGGCGCGGGTGCGGGCCTGGTCGCGGTAGTATGCGGCGGTGCCGGGGGCTGAGGTGGAGGGGCCGGTTGGAGCGGTGTTGGCGGAGGCCGTGGCGGAGTCGGCGGCTGTGGAGTCGGGCGCGGTGGCGATCCAGAGTTCGGTGGCGGCCATAAGGGCGCAATAATCGTCTATTATATTCTCTTTTCCGTCGTCATCATATTTTCTATTGTTGATCACGAGATGCGCATAGGCCCGGCGGGCGGCGGCGAGGTACTGGGCCGAGGTAAACCCGCCGTGTTTTTGCCAGCGGGAAATGCGGGCGAGCGCTGCGATGGCCATTCCGCCGCCTTCACGGAAGGCGCATTGGTATTCGTTCGTGGTGACGCTGTTCGCGCGCAGACCGACGACACGGCGGGCGGCGGGGTCTTTTTTGAAGTAGCTGAAGACGGTCATATAAAAATAGCCTTCGGGGGAAAGCGAGCGCATCAGATAATCTGCACCATAGAGCGCCTCATTAGCGAGGGAGTCGGTAAGGCCCCATTTTTCGAGAGAATTCCGGAGCGTCTCGCCGGTGTTGATCAGCGACCAGGTGACGAGGGGTATCTGCTGGGGGGACATATAGTTCGCATAGGCCAGATGGGAGAAGTATTTGCTGACGTCACCGGAAGCGTCGCACCAGCCGCCGTGCAGGTCTACGCGACGATCGCTGCCATACAAAAGCAGATGGCTGTCGGCCGCCAGTTCCGCGGGGGTGTTAGCACGCTGTTTATTATAGTAATGCAGGATCGCCCCGATAAGCGAACGGGCCCAGTCGGGCCCGCCTATCTGAAAGTTTTCTGAAAATTTATTTAGTCCGGTTAGCTGTAGCCGATAGGTTCCCGGTTGTCGAAAGGCGGTGAAATCGGCCTGATAGAATTGTTTGCCCGGAGCCCAGTCGGGAAGCGATTGGGGGCGGCTGAGCAGACCGGTGAATACAGTTTGGCCTGTCTCGTCGATAAGAGAGAAGGGCGGTGAACCGGGAAGAGGGGCTTCGCTGCTGACGACGGCTATTTTAGGGTAGGCGGCGGGAAAGACGACCTGGTTGATGTGGATGGAGATGGCGGGGGCCATAGTGGATGAGGTCGGCGCGGATTTGGCGGGGGCGGGGGCGGCGCCGAGAGCCGGGGGTGCGGAAGGCGGCATGGACATAGGACGGTCGGCGGGGGCCGCACCAAAGATGAGGTTAGGTTTGTCGCCCATATAGAAACGCAGGGTCGAGCCGGCTTTTATCTCCTGGAAGGTGATATAGGATCTGCGGTAGGGCACGCCGTTGAGGGTGGCCCGCTGGATGTAGATGTTTCGGGGGCCTGCGTTGATGGCTTCCATCGTAAAGGTCTTGCCGCCGCCAACTTCGAGGCTGGCGCGGCGGACCAGCGGCGTACCAAAAACGAATACGCCGTTGGCAGGATTTACGGGATAGATGCCTATTGCACTCATTACATACCAGGCGCTCATCTGGCCCGCATCGTCATTACCGCAGAGTCCATCTGTCTTGTTGGTATAAAATTCGGTGGTGACACGTTTGATCTTCTCCGCCGTCTTCCAGGGAGCCCCGGCGAAGGCGTAGAGATATGGGATATGATGATTGGGTTCGTTGCCCATGGCATACATCCCTACCAAACCGGAGATATCGGGAGATGCCTGGCTGCCCATGCTCTTGCTGACGACGAAAAGACTGTCGAGCTTCGTTATGAAGGCTTTGTCGCCGCCGATGAGCCGGACCAAAGATTCGACGTCCTGGGGCACGAGCCAGGTGTACTGCCATGCATTCCCTTCTGTATAATCGCCCCATTCGTGAATGGATTGAAAAGGATCAAAGGGTTCGCGGTAAGCGCCACTGGCCAGCACGGGCCGCATGAATTTCGTCACCGTGTCGAAGTAGCGGGTATAATAATGTGCGCGTTTGTTATAATATTCTTCGTCATCCTTTTTACCGAGACGGGCGGCCACGCGGGCTATACACCAGTCATCGATGGCATATTCAAGCGCTTTGGAGACGGATTCTTTTTCTTTGTCGGCCGGGATATATCCTTCTTTTTTGAGATAATTCACGCCGTAGTCGTCGCGGGTGGAAGAGGCTTTCATCGCCTCGAGCGCCAGGTGAGGGTCGAAGCCGGTGAAGCCCTTCAGGTAGGCATCAGCAATGACAGGAACGGCGCTATACCCCACCATACAATCTGTTTCGCGTCCCTGCAGATGCCAGATGGGAAGTTTGCCCTGCTGCTGGTAAATGGAAAGCATGCTATTCACGATATCGCTGATGCGATCGGGATGGATCAGCGTCATCAGCGGGTTGAGAGTGCGATAAGTATCCCACAAGGAAAAAATAGTATAGTTGTTAAAGGGTGCTTTTTCAACGACCTTTCCATCGGTGCCGCGGTAGCTGCTGTCATGGTCATTGTACAAGGCAGGAGCGATCATCGTATGATAGAGTGCCGTATAAAAGACCGTACGCTGGATCGAGTCGGCGGCCGTGATGTCGATCTTATGGAGCGCCTTTTCCCATTTTGCGTTGGCTTCCCCGACGATGCCGCCGAAGTTCCAGTTGGGGATCTCCGCGATAATATTCGCCAGTGCATTCTCACCACTGACATTCGACACTCCCACCTTCAGCATGACGGTGCGCGGGCTTTGTTTGAATGAAATAAGTCCTTTCACGGTATCGGCTTCCAGCGTAAGCGCCGTAACGGGCTTGTCGCCATCGATCAATACAAAATCTTTTAATGGAATGCTGGTACGGATGGCGAAATAGATACGTCTGTCTTGTGCCCATTGCGACGAGTTGCGCCAGCCGATGAGAGTGGAGTCATTGAGCTTTAGCAAATGCGCTTTGACAACGGGATGTTGCCATCCGGCATCGAAGTTCCCTTGCAGGAGGTCGATGATGATATGGGCAGGACGGTCTTTTGGAAAGGTATACCGGTGAAAGGCCACGCGTTCGGTGGCGGTGAGTTCCACTTTAACATGATGATCTTTTAACCATACGGAATAATAACTGGGCCGGGCAATCTCCTGTTTATGCGAATAGTGCGAGGAGTAACCCGAAGCAGGGTTTTCCTGGGTACCTGTCTCCGTCCTTACCGATCCCGTATACGGCATGATCAGGATATCGCCAAGATCCGGGATGCCGGTGCCATTGAGGTGATTCTGCGCAAATCCTTTGACGACGCTATCGGAGTAGTTATACCCCGAACACCAGTCCCAGCCTTTGTTGATGTTGCTGGGGCCGACCTGTACGGCGCCAAAAGGAACGCTGGCGCCGAGAAAAACGTGACCGTGGCCGCCGGTGCCGATGTAG